>Ga0187876_1000715_pt1 | contig 32547 bp, 26 predicted proteins | sample June2016WEW_17_4_FD_133000 | JGI IMG/M metagenome (GOLD analysis project Ga0187876, IMG submission 133000) | Peatland microbial communities from SPRUCE experiment site at the Marcell Experimental Forest, Minnesota, USA - June2016WEW_17_40 | ecosystem: Environmental > Terrestrial > Soil >...
GCGCTTACCAAGACGTCCGGCCGTTTCCGATCTATCTGATTTGGCCCAGGCATCAACGCATCGAAAACCGCCCGGGCTACCGGCACAAGTCCCGGATGTGCCACCCATGTGCCGTCATGGCCGTCGCGCGCTTCGCGCTCTTTGTCGGCCCGCACCTGTGCGATCGCACGTTCGTTCGCCGCTGGATCGTTCTTCACCGGAATGTAGGCCGACATGCCGCCAATAGCGGGCGCGTTGCGCCTGTGGCACGTTTGAATGCACAGCAGCGAGTAGGCATGCATGAATGGCGTCGTCATCGTGACCAGGGCGCGGTCCGGTAGCATGAACTCAGGGTGGGCACGGAACTTCTTGATGTAGCTGAAGATATAGTCCCACCGGCCACAATTCAGACCGGCAGAGTGATCGCGGAGCTCGTACAGGATTTCATCCATCTCGAAGGCGGCAAGGATCGTCTCGACCAGCACGGTGGCCTTGATGGATCCATGTGGCAGCTCAAGCAGCTCTTCGGCAAGCGTAAACACGTCGTTCCAGAGGCGCGCCTCGAGATGGCTTTCGATCTTGGGCAGGTAGAAGTATGGTCCTGTACCGTGAGCGAGCAAATGCTTGGCATTGTGAAAGAGGTAGAGACCGAAGTCAAATAGGCTAGCGGAGCACGCCTGTCCGTCGATCAGCACGTGCTTCTCTGCCAAATGCCAGCCGCGGGGGCGCGCCATCAAGACGGCTACCGAGTCGTCCAGCGTGTAGTGTTTTCCCTCTGGGCTGACATATGCTATCGTCCGTCTGATAGCATCGCGTAGATTGATCTGGCCGCCCACGGTGTTCTCCCAGGTGGGCGAGTTGGCGTCCTCGAAGTCGGCCATGAAGACCTTGGCACCCGAATTCAAGGCGTTGATGACCATCTTGCGGTCGCTGGACGGCCCAGTGATCTCCACGCGCCGATCCTGCAGGTCGGCAGGTACCGCTGGGATGGTCCAGTCGCCGGCACGAATGTCGCGGGTCTCTGGCAGAAAGTCGGGCAGCTGACCGGCATCAATCAGCGCTTGCCGGTCGGCGCGCCGTTGCAGCAGTTCGATGCGCCTCCCGTCAAACGCATGCACGAGCGCCGCGACGAAGCCAAGGCTTTCAGGCGTGAGAATCTCGGCAAAGTCCGGGTTGATCCGTCCAAGTACACGAACGTCGTCTAACGTAATCATAAAACAGCCTCCAGGCGGACATCGTGACGATGCATGGAATCTCCCAATCGTCGAGAGTATGGTGGTGTGATCACGTGGTCACACACTCTGACTGTTAGCCGCTCGCCGCCGCGCCGCAAGTCGATCTCTGGGCCGGCGGACGCCAGCACGTCGTCAAGCTCAGTCCGGCAACTGTCACCATAGGTGAATATCGTGAATCGAATGCCAGTGTCTTCCACATAGTCTTGTGTCTCCAGCGCCAAGCCATTGAGCAGCACACGCACGAAATCACCCTCCCTACGTACGACCTGCTACGTGCCGCGAGCACGGTAACGTCGGCACCAGGACGCTCCAGCCGCGCGCACCGCGGCTTCGCCAGCACGAGGCGTTTGACGCTCGCAATGGCAGCGCCCGCCGATCAACTCCGCTATGAAAACAATCATGGCACCCCGGCGTCATGAGATCCAATACAAGTTTCCGGTGGAATCCATAAGGGTGGCATTATGGATTGGTGGCGCGCGACCGCTTCAGGAGGTGCGTGGGCAAATCCATAACGCAATACTTATGGCTTGGTGGGGGAAATTGTATTGGATTTCTTAAGCTCCTGGTGCCATGATTGCTTTCATATCAGGAATGAACCACATGACATTCGAGAGGAGCGCAAGATGGGCGGCATCGTACGAGCAGGTAGCATGGACGCACGAAAGCTAGACCAGGACTGGGCGTCGAGCCCGCGATGGGCAGGGATCAAGCGCAGCTACAGCGCAGGCGAGGTCCTTCGCCTCAGAGGCACGGTTCGCGTGGAGCATACGCTGGCACGTATAGGAGCCGAGCGTCTCTGGAACCTTCTGCATTCCGAGCCGTACCTGCCTGCACTTGGCGCCCTGACCGGCAACCAAGCAGTGCAGCAGGTTCGTGCCGGGTTGAAGGCCATCTACGTCAGCGGCTGGCAGGTAGCCGCCGACGCGAACCTCGCCGGCGACATGTACCCGGATCAGAGCTTGTACCCGGCCAACAGCGTCCCGCGCGTGGTCGACCGCATCAACCGGGCCTTGGCACGTGCCGACCAGATCTGCCACCTCGAAGGACAGAGCGACACCTATTGGTTCGCTCCGATAATCGCCGACGCCGAGGCCGGCTTCGGCGGTTCACTCAACGTGTTCGAGCTGATGAAGGCGATGATTGAAGCCGGCGCCGCGGGCGTGCACTTCGAAGACCAGCTATCCTCGGAAAAGAAGTGTGGCCACATGGGCGGCAAAGTGCTGCTGCCCACTGCGACCGCCGTGCGGAACCTCATCGCGGCGCGACTAGCCGCGGACGTGCTTGGCGTGCCCACCGTGCTGGTGGCGCGTACCGACGCGAATGGCGCGAGTCTCATCACGAGCGATGTGGACCTCGGCGATCGTCGATTCCTGACAGGCGAGCGCACCGTCGAGGGCTACTTCGCCACCAAGAACGGAATCGATGCCGCGATTGCCCGAGGGCTGGCGTATGCACCGTATGCCGACATGATCTGGTGCGAAACATCCGAGCCTAACCTCGAGGAGGCGCGCCGGTTTGCCACCGCTATTCACGCTCGTTTCCCAGGCAAGCGCCTTGCGTACAATTGCTCGCCGTCGTTCAACTGGAAGCGCAAGCTCGACGAGGCGACCATAGCCTCGTTCCAGAAGCAGTTGGCAGGCATGGGGTACCAGTTCCAGTTCATCACGTTGGCTGGTTTCCACAGCCTGAACCACGGCATGTTCGAACTGGCGCGGGCCTACCGGTCCCACGGCATGGCTGCCTACTCTGAGTTGCAGCAAGCGGAGTTTGCCGCCGAAGCGCACGGCTACACGGCTGTACGACACCAACGTGAGGTCGGTGCGGGCTACTTTGACGAGGTGGCGCAGACGATTGCCGGCGGCGTAGCTTCGACCACCGCGCTGAAGGGCTCGACCGAGGACGAGCAGTTCGAAGAGGAAGAGGCCCAGGTAAGGCAATATGCCTAAGCAGGGCAGCTCGACGCCTCCTCAACTTGCCTTTTAGCAATGGCCGCTATATACGGATCTCATACGAGGTAGCGATGGTCTTGCAACCTCACATACGCTAACGCGGCCAATGATGAACCTCTATCAGCTCGAGTTGTTCGCTGCCGTGGTCGCCAACGGCAATCTCACGCGCACCGCCGAAAGCCTTCACCTCAGCCAACCGGCGCTGACGTCGCGCATTAGGGCACTGGAAGAATCGCTGGGTGAACCTCTATTCGAGCAGGTAGGCCGCCGCATGTGCCTTACTGAGGCGGGACGTGAACTCTACGATCACGCCGAGCTCATCCTGCGTGAGGTTGCCGAAGCCAAGCGCGCGGTGGCCGAGGTGCGGGCTCTGGAGCGGGGATCCCTCCGCCTGGTGGCAACCACCACGGTGGGCACGTACGTGCTTCCCCGCATTCTAGGAACATTCCACCGCGCGCATCCGGGTGTAACGTTGCAGCTCGATGTCACCAATGAAGTGCGTTCAATTGAGGCTATCCGCCGTCATAGTGCGGATTTGGCAGTGCTAGGACCAGTAGAGGAATCGGAGGATGTAGTCGTCGAGGATTTCATGCCTAACGTGCTGTTCTTCGCGGCCACGCCCGACCATCCGTTAGCACACCAATCACAGATCACATTGGCTGAGTTAGTCCGGCATGCGATATTGGTGCGGGAAGAAGGGTCCGGCACTCGTGCGGTGCTCACGCGTATCTTTGCGGAGCACGATCTCAAACCGACTATTGCCATGGAGCTACGGCACAGCGCCGCGATAAAACAGGGAATAATCGCCGGTTTGGGTCTTGGGCTGCTGAGCGTGCATGAGACCGAAGTCGAACGGCGTAGCGGCGCTCTTGTAGCGCTTGAGATCGACGGGCTTCAGATCAACCACGACTGGCATATCATGCACCTGCGTCGCCAACGGCTTTCACACGTGAGCGCCGCGTTCAAAGAGCTGCTGCTGAGCTATGCGGCGCAATACGGCGGCAAGCCGCAGCGCAGTCCCAGTCTCGGCATGGCCAGAGCGGTGTGACCGAGCAGTCGAAACCACTAAGCCGAAACCACGGCGGGACCAGCATCGAGCCGCACTCTGCCGGGCCCTGCATCGAGCCGCACTCTGCCGGGCCCTGCATCGAGCCGCACGCTTCCGGGACCGCGAGCATCGTGCGTGCCCCAGTACGTGCCAGCTAGGGGCTCTATCGCCAGGGCGCAACGTGCGCGTTCCATCGTGGGTTCAGTAGAGGCCCGGACAGGTTGGGCCGGCGTGCGCTTCACTACTGCTGTATTTCTGGCCAGCGCTGCTGCAAGGTGTCAGTTGCCTCGACGTAGGCGTAGCACGCGCGCAGCACGACGCTCTCACACCACTGAGGCCCGGTGATCTGCATGCCAATAGGCACTCCCTCGTCATCGAACCCCGCGCGCACGGCACACGCTGGGAGGCCTGCAAGGTCCTGGGGAGTCGTGTAAGGCAGCACCATCGTGCGAAATGGAACGGTTCGCCCCTCCACGGTAACGTCGTCGTCTCCGATGACCACGGGTGGGCCGGCGGCTATTGGCGTCAGCAACACATCAATCTCACGATCGAAGAGGCGCGCGAAGTCGGCCTTTACACGTCGCTGCACCTGCAACGCGTCGAGATACATCGGCAGGGTGACCTCGCGCGCCTTGTCCAGGCGCTCGGCAACGTCAGGTCCGTATTCGGATCTGCGCGCGGGAAACAGGCCATGCTGATGGTGATGCACGTGGTACGCTTCAGCCATCTGGATGCTGGTGTAGGCCTCGCCAATTTGCGCCGCCGTGGGCAACGTGACCTCGCGGATGCGCGCACCGATCCCGGAAAAGATCGCCACGCTTTGCTCGAATACGCGCTGCACCGCCTTGGTTGGCGGCACCAAGTGAAGATCGGGACACACGCCGATCCGTAGGGACGCAACACCATCATGCAAGTCACGAGCAAAGTCCGGCACGGCGATCGACTCGGCCGTGTGGTCACCGGGATCGCCGCCGGCCAGCACTGAAAGCAGCAGCGCCGCATCCTCCACGGTGCGAGCCAGCGGACCCGGATGGTCGAGTGACGGCGCGAGCGGGAAAACACCCGTCGCGCTCACGCGCCTGTACGTGGGCTTTAGCCCAACGACCCCGCAGAAGGCCGCGGGAATGCGTATCGACCCTCCAGTATCGGTGCCAAGTGCGGCCGGCACCATGCCCGTGGCCAGGGCAACCGCAGAGCCGCCGCTCGATCCGCCGGGTACTCGCGCCGGCTGCCACGGATTCCTGGTTGGGCCAAAGTAGCGGTTCACCGTGGTGATGCCCCAGGCAAACTCATGGGTAGCTGTCTTGCCGATCAGGATTGCACCGGCATCTTTGAGTCGCCGCACCGCTGCAGCATCCGCACTGCCCACGTTGTGCTCGAACAGTCGGGATCCATAGGTCGTACGAATGCCCTCGGTGTCGTACAGGTCCTTGGCGGCGAACGGTATGCCATGCAGAGGACCGCGCTCGTGGCCTCGCAGCAAGTCGCTCTCGCAGCGCCGGGCTGCCTCCAGTGCTTCCGCGGCGCAGACAGTCGAAAAAGCATGCATGTGTGGGTCGATCTGCTCTATGCGTGCCAGCAACTGCTCGACAACCTCTACCGGCGAGAATTCCTGCTTCTCATAACCGTGCTGCAGCTCGCGAATCGATGCATATACGATCGAAAGATCTGGTGCCATTATCCGTAGCCCAATCACCCTTTAGACTTGGCCCGCCGCGGCACACACATCTGGGCCGCTGCGGATACACTTTTGAATCAAGGAGATACCAACGTGGGCCAAACGATCGTCGAGAAGGTAGCGCAAGCTCATTTGACCGAGGGACCAGACCGGCCGCTCCGCGCCGGCGACTTCGCATCCCTCCGCCCGGCGCACGTGCTGACACACGACAATACCGCTCCGGTGATCAAGAAGTTTCGCTCGCTTGGTGCCACCCGCTTCGCGGACAACCGGCAACCCGTATTTGCGCTCGACCACGACATCCAGAATACCTCTAGCGACAACCTCCGCAAATACCAGGCCATTGAGTCATTTGCGCGCGAGCACGGGATTGAGTTCTTCCCTGCCGGTGCGGGTATCGGCCACCAGATCATGATGGAGAACGGGTTTGTCCTCCCTGGCGCATTCGTGGTTGCCTCAGATTCGCATGCCAACATGTACGGCGCGCTGGGTGCGGTCGGCACGCCGGTGGTGCGCACCGATGCCGCGGCAATCTGGGCGACCGGCGAGTTTTGGTGGCAGATTCCCCGGACCGTGCAGGTACGGCTCGACGGTTCGCTGCCACCAGGATCCACGGCTAAGGACGTGATCATCACATTGTGCGGCATGTACTCCAGGGGAGAGGTATTGAATGCCGCGGTGGAATTCTGCGGCCCCGGCGTGGGCTCCCTATCGGCCGAACAGCGCATGACCATCGCAAACATGTCAACTGAGTGGGGAGCGCTCGTCGCGTGGTTCCCGGTCGACGGGATAACGACTGCCTACCTTCGCAATTGCCTGTCCGTGCTACGCTCACGCGGCATTGAGCGGATCCGCGACGAACAACTTGCGGAGTGGTCGCAGACCCCCCCTGCTCCGGACGGGAATGCCGATTACGCGGCAAGCATCACGCTTTCCCTGGACGAGGTCGTGCCGTCGGTTTCCGGACCCAACACGGTCTACGCAATGGAGTCGCTAGCGGAAATAGAACGGCGACGGATTCCGATTCAAAAGGCATACTTGCTGTCTTGTGTCAACGGCCGTCTGGAAGACCTCACGGAAGCGGCCCGCGTGTTGGCAGGCCACAAGGTGGCTGAGGCAGTTGCGTTCTATGTCGCGCCTGCCAGTGACCAGGCCAGGGCGCAAGCGGAGCAATCCGGCGCTTGGCAGACGCTGCTCGACGCTGGGGCCGTTCCGCTCCCTGCCGGATGCGGGCCCTGCATTGGGCTTGGGAGCGGCGTACTCGAGCCTGGAGAAACTGGCATTTCGGCCACTAACCGTAACTTCAAGGGCCGAATGGGTTCGCGCGATGCCCAGTGCTACTTGGCGAGCCCCGCGGTCGTGGCGGCCTCGGCCATCGCCGGTTACATTCGTGGCCCCGGGTCAGCCAAGGTGGCAACGGCCACGAGGCACTATGAGCAGCACCCTTTCCCAGCGCGCGCGCCCGAATCGGTGACGATCCTCGACGGCTTTCCTGCTGAGGTATCGGGAAGGTTGGTGTTTCTACCACAAGACGACCTGAACACCGATGGAATCTACGGCAAAGAGTTCACCTACCGCGACGACGTAGGCCCAGATCTCATGGCACGCGTGGTGATGCAGAACTATGACCCACGATTCACCGACCTCGCCAAAGCCGGCGACGTGCTCGTCGCGGGCTTCAACTTCGGGTGCGGATCGAGCCGCGAGCAAGCGGCAACGGCACTGGCGGCGAAAGGCATTGCCCTGGTGATCGCCGGCAGCTTCTCGCAGACATTCCTGCGGAACGCATTCAACAACGGCTTCCTGTGTGTTGAGTCACCGGCTTTTGTCGAGCACCTTTACTCAACCCTAGCGCCGCGTGCGGCACCCGAAAGGACGATCGTCCCGGGCGATTCGGTGCAAATTGCGTTCACAACCGGCACGATCTCGTATCGAGGCGAGTCGCACTTCTTCGCGCCGCTTGGTCGCGTTCCGCAGTCGCTCATCGTCGCGGGCGGCGTCGAGCGCCTCGTTGCCGCCAAGCTGCGTACAGAACCATAGCGACGTGCGGCAACTCTCATTGAGCCGCCAAGAGTTCCTCCAAGCGCTTGCACGAGGCTAGTGTCGGCAAGAGGACCAGGGTGCCGCCCAGCGGGTCGCCATCCACGTTCAGGCTCGTTTCCACGAGAATGCCATACGCCTGGTCCGCTGCCATTTCCACGACCACGGACTGCAACACCGCGCCCCACATGTCGTGAATGACGCAAGGAGGGGTCGGCAACACCGTCAGATGCGTGACGTCGGCCACGGCATTGAGAAACGCCGAGGCCGCCACATTTCCTATCTCACCCAGCATGGAGTCCGCCAGGTACCGCAGCGTAGGCGTGTCGATATCCGCGTCGTACATCAACAGGGTTTGAGACAGACGCTCGGAAGAAGACGCGGACATGCTCAGTACGACGTGACCATCGATGCCGCCCGAAAACGCCAGGTAGACCGCGGTCACCGGGCTCTCGGCGCCATCGCTGTGGCTGAGTGGCAGATCCTCGAGGCGAACATAGCCCACGCGTGAGCCGGAAAATGCGATGTCGCGCTCCACCAACAGAGAAAGTTGGTCACCGGCGTGCGCTAGGGCGTCCAGAAATACAGCTGCCAAGGATGCCGGGAGCTCAGGCATCGCCTCCCGCACAGACCCATCCATTATCGAAACTCCCCTAGGCACTCGCCAGCGTAGCACCGGCTATAAGGTATAATCGGCAAAAAGGTGGAGATCACTAGTCCTCATGGCTGAACTTACTACTACTTGTGTCGATAATGAGAACATGACTAGCCTGGAAATACAAGGAGGGCATGTATGACATCGCCTTTTGCCTCCGAGACACCCAGCCCGGCTGCTCCGTTGCAGATTAGTAAGAAGATGCTTCAGGCTCTGGCCCCGCTACCTGCGGTGGCAGTGCAAATGCTGGCGATGCTGGACGATCCTCATGTTACGCTGAAGCGGATTGCCGAAGTAGCGGGCAGAGACGTCGGCATTGCCTCTGCGATCCTGCGCATGGCCAACTCCGCCATGCTCGGGATGCGGGGCCGAGTCGGCGGCATCAGCGACGCCCTCCGCCTCATTGGTACTTCTCAGGCGCGTCTCATTGTGCTCACCTGTGGCGTTGCCCAGCTTGGCCAGAAGGAACTTCGCATGTATGGCCTTGCCTCCGGTTCATTCATGCGTCACAGCGAGATTGTAGCCACGCTTACCATGGCGATTGCGCGCGAGATGCACTATGCGGAAACTGGGGTTGCCTACAGTGCAGGGCTGCTTCACGACGTCGGCAAGGTGATTATCAACGGCATGGGTGTCCAGGCGGGTATGTCGAGTCCGGAGTACGAAGAATTCACCTCAGCCACGCAAACGCTGGGCGCCGACATGTTGGCTACTGAGAGGGCATGCTTTGGCTACGACCACCCGGCTGTTGGCCGTGAACTCGCGGCCCTGTGGGCGCTCCCTCCCGAGATCGGCGACGCGATCCTTCAGCACCATACGAAGTTGGCTTCCGGAGAGCCAGGTCTGTCAGATTTTGTCTCTTTGGCCAACGCCGTGGCTGGCGAAGTGGATCCGCAGTATCCCGCATGGCATCACGTGCCGGTGCCCGAGCATCCGATTGTCCCGGTTGAGCCGCTTATCGTCATGTCGAACGAGCTACTCAAGTAGGCTGCCCTGATTCGGCAGTACTTGGCGGCAGGCTGCCAAACGAGGTAGCCTGATGGCATCCGTTTCGCGACTAGCGCACTGGCCCGAGTTTGCGCGGTCGATACGCGTATCGGCTTGGGCTACCGGTCGCTGCACTGTGTCCGGATGCAGCTGAGCCCGATCAGCGGCTCGGAATAAGAATAGGGGTGGGTAGGTATGGCAAGAGTTCTAAATTTCGGCGCAGGCCCATCGATGCTTCCAGAGCCGGTGCTCCGGAAAGCCGCGGAGGAGATGCTCGATTGCCAGGGCTCCGGGCAATCGGTCATGGAGATGAGCCACCGGTCGCCAGAGTATGAAGCGATCATTCAAGGCGCGGAAGCACTGCTTCGCGATCTGATGTCCATCCCTGCGAACTATAAGGTGCTTTTCCTGCAGGGCGGGGCATCAACGCAGTTTGCCATGGTGCCGCTCAACCTTCTTGGCAAGAAGGCGAAGGTCGATATCGTCGTGACCGGCGCCTGGGCAAAGAAGGCCATGTCCGAAGCGAAGCTTTACGGATCTGTCCGCGCCGTGGCGTCTTCAGAAGATCGTAAGTTCACCTACATTCCGCGACTATCCCCTGACATGTTCGACCAGGACGCGGCCTACGCTCACATTACCACCAACAACACCATCTTTGGCACCCGCTACCGCGAGATCCCGGATACCGGCGCGCTGCCACTCGTGGCGGACATGTCGTCAAACATCCTTTCGGAAGAATTCGACGTCACCAAGTTCGGGCTCATTTACGCGGGCGCCCAGAAGAACATCGGACCGGCAGGCGTGACGGTGGTGATTATCCGCGAGGATTTGGTGGGCAACGCGTTGCCTATCACACCCACCATGCTCGACTACAAGATTCATGTTGAGAATGGCTCGATGTACAATACGCCGCCCTGTTATGCCATCTACATCGCCAAGCTGGTATTCGAGTGGCTAAAGGACCTGGGCGGAGTCAGCGCAATACAGCAGATCAACGAGCAGAAAGCCCAGCTGTTGTATGGCTTTCTGGACCATTCCAAGCTGTTCAAGGGCACAGTCGATCCAGAGTTCCGCTCTCTCATGAACGTCACGTTTGTGCTGCCTACCGACGAGCTGAACAAGGCATTCGTCAAAACTGCTACCGCCTCGGGCTTCGTCAATCTGAAGGGCCATCGCTCGGTGGGCGGCATGCGTGCCAGCATCTACAACGGTATGCCGCTTGATGGAGTACGCCAGCTCGTGGCATTCATGGACGCCTTTGAACGGCAGAACGCTTGAGGCTAAGTGGGAGCAAACTGTGTACAAGATTCAAACCCTCAACAAAGTAGCCTCGATTGGCCTGAGACTGTTCCCTAAAGATACATATGAGGTTGGCTCGGATCTGGAGTGCCCGGACGCCATACTGGTTCGGAGCGCGTCTATGCTGGACATAGCAATTCCAGATTCGGTGAAGGCGGTGGCACGCGCCGGGGCAGGCGTCAATAACATCCCAGTAGATAAGTGTTCTGGTCGCGGCATCGTGGTGTTCAACACGCCGGGCGCCAACGCCAATGGCGTGAAGGAGCTCGTCCTTGCGGGCTTGCTGCTCTCATCGCGCAGGATCGTCCCCGGGCTCGACTGGGCAAGGGGCCTCATCGGCCGGGGAGCCGATGTGCCCAATCTGATAGAAAAGGGCAAAGGCGACTTCGTAGGGCCCGAGATCAAGGGGAAGCGACTTGGCGTTGTCGGCCTGGGCGCTATCGGCGTGATGGTCGCCAACGATGCCGCGGCCCTGGGCATGCAGGTGACCGGCTACGATCCCTTCATCTCAGTCGAGGCGGCATGGGGTCTGTCTCGCAACGTCAGGCGCGCGCGCAGCCTTGATGGCCTGCTGGCTGAGTCCGACTACGTGACCCTTCATGTGCCGCTCAGTGACAAGACGAAGGGCATGATCAACCGTGACCGCTTCGCCATCATGAAGAAAGGAACACGGCTGCTCAACTTTGCGCGCGGCGGACTGGTCAACAATGACGATCTGCGAATGGCACTCTCCGAAGGCACCGTCTCAGTCTATGTGACCGACTTCCCCGACGAGCAGTTGCTGAAGCTGGAGAATGCCATCTGTGTGCCGCACCTTGGCGCATCGACGCCGGAGGCGGAGGACAACTGTGCCGTAGCCGCCGTGAACCAGCTTCGGGACTTCCTCGAGCATGGCAACATCAAGAACTCGGTGAACTTTCCGGACTGCGAGCTTGATATTCTGGGGCCGACCAAGCGAATCGTCGTGGCGAACAGGAACATCCCCAACATGGTCGGTCAGATAACCACGATCCTTGCCGCCAAGGGCATCAATATTGCCGATATGATCAATCGTGGCAAGGGTGACTACGCCTACAACATCATAGATGTTGACGGCGAAGTCTGCCCGGACGTGCTGGAGCAGTTGCACAGCATCGACGGCGTGGTCATGGTTAGGCACCTCAACGGCGCCTGAATGTCGCTGACGATCCGGCCGATCATCATGATCGGCCGGATCGGACCTTCGCTGGCTGTGCCCACGTGAAAGCCGTCATATCCGCGAGCAAGCGCACCGACATACCCGCGTTCTACATGCGGTGGCTCCTGGATCGCCTGAACGACGGCTTCGTAGACGTGCCGAACCCTCTGTACCGCAACCGCGTCACGCGCGTATCGCTGCGGCCCGAGGACGTAGCGTGGATCGTGTTTTGGTCCAAGAACTACCACGTGTTCGAGCGTTACGCCGGGGAATTCGCTTCCTACGAATTGTTTTTCCAGTTCACGATCAATCCACCCAACGCGTTTCTAGAGCCGGATGTGCCCAGCAGCTCGCAGGCACTGGCGCAGATCGCTTTTCTTGCACTCCGTTACGGCGGGAGCCGGGTAGCCTGGCGCTACGACCCCATTGTCTGCTGGCGCCAGAGCGGCGCCCTGCACTCGAACTACGACCCTTTGTGGTTCGACATGATGTGCCGCGAACTCTCGTCGCTGGGTGTGGCCCGCTGCCACACGAGCTTTGCCGACCACTACGCCAAGTTCAGACAGCGCGTGCGCCGCGCTTTCCCAGCGGTGGACCTGGTCGACCCACCAGACACGCTGAAGCTTTCCTGGGCGGCAGAGCTGGGCGCCATCGCGCGGTCGCACCGCATGCGCTTGTACAGCTGCGCTGAGCCTGCGCTGGATGGTGTGCTTCCCAGAGGTTCATGCATCGACGGGCGGCTGCTGAACGCACTGGGCGGTAGCCGCGTGAGCTGCGCGCGTACGGGGGACTCACAATCTGCTGGGCGAGAGGCCTGCGCCTGTACGCGCGCGATAGACATCGGCGACTACCAAGTGCATGAGTGCGGCTATTCGTGCCTGTACTGCTATGCAAACCCTAACCACAAACGATTTGACGTGCCCACGCACGCTTCTAAGACTGACGGCTAGTCGGGGCGGGGATATGATCAATGGGAGGCTATGCCGTGCGCCCGGGCACCAGCCGGGCCGCTCTCGGCGTATCACGACGATGAGGCCGCCTCATGTTCGCAACCCTCGCTACTAGGTGTCGGCGGTAAAGAGAGTACCAGTGCGGATCATCCTCTATACGGGCAAGGGCGGGGTTGGCAAGACCAGCGTTGCCGCCGCCACCGCGCTCCAATGTGCTGAGCGCGGGCAGCGGACGGTGGTCGTGAGCACCGACATCGCTCACAGCCTGGCAGACTCATTCGACCTCACGCTTGCTCCTGAACCCGTCCAGGTGGCCAGCAACCTATGGGCTCAGGAAACAGACGTCTACTTCAACGTTGCTCGCTACTACGGCATTATCCAGACCTGGATGCGCACGCTATTCGCCTGGCACGGGCTCGACGACGTGATGGCCGAGGAGTTGGCGGTCCTGCCGGGTATGGACGAGCTTGCGAGCCTGCTCTGGATTGCCGAGCACCATGACTCTGGGAAGTATGACACCATCATCGTCGACTGCGCCCCAACTGGCGAGACGTTGCGCTTGCTGGCTGTGCCGGACAGCGCCCGCTGGTGGCTCGACAAGATCCTGCCGATACAGCGGAGACTCACCCAAATGGCCGCGCCCGTCGTGCGGCGGCTGACTGGCATGCCGGTGCCGAGCAACGCCGTCTTCGATGCCGGGGAGGAGCTCTTCCGCCAGCTCGATCGGATGCACACCCTGCTGTCGAATCCGAACTTGACCACGGTACGGTTGGTGGTCAACGCCGAAAAGATGGTGATCAAGGAAGCCCAACGAACCTATACCTACCTGAACCTGTACGGCTACGCGGTCGACTTGATCGTGTGCAATCGCTTGCTGCCGGATGAAGCCGACGGTGCGTACTTTGCCACCTGGCGAGATCAGCAGGCCCGCTACTGGGAGCTGATAGAGGAGAGCTTCACGCCATTGCCCATTTATCGTGCGCCGTACTTTGAGCAGGAGGTAGTCGGCATGCCCATGCTCCGGCGTCTGGGCCAGGCTATCTATGGTGACGCCGATCCCAGTTCGTTCTTCTACCGAGGACGCGCCTACGAGGTGCGCCGAGATGGCGATGGCTACCGGCTCGAGCTGGTATTGCCGTTTGTGACGAAGGCCGAAGTAGACATGAAACGCCGCGGCGATGAGCTGTTGCTGCAGGCCGGTGCCTACCGTCGTACACTCGTATTGCCTAGGGTCCTTGCCGCCTACGAAATCCACTCTGCAAGCATGGCCGATGGTAAACTGAGTATTGCGTTTGGAGGGAAGCCAAATGGCAGAGCATAGCCCGGCGCCCACAGTTGAGAGCCTTGAGGACAAGGTCCGTAGGCTCGAGGAGCAGGTGCACGAGTTGCAGACCCGGGAAAAGCAGCGGCCAAGAGCCCTCGTGGAGCGCCTCGTCCCACTCGAGGTCCGACGGCATCTTCGTGCGGCTCAGCGCGAACGGCTGCTCGCCGTGCGGGCGCTGATTGACGCGGCGATTGAAAAGACGCAAGATGCGCCTGCTCGGTCGCGTCGCCCAGAGAGCGTTCATATTGACTAACATCAAGCTACACAGCTACGCAAGCCGTCGCCTGGGGATGCATTGTAGGGCGAAACAGAAGTTCCGCCACGCGCGCTCGCATGCGGTGAAATACGCCGCTCTTGACGTCGCCGGCGAGACCACTTCGCTGGGCAGACGCCGTGGCTGAGACACTCCAGCGGACCCCAGAAACCACCGGCACGGCGGAGGCTACTCGACGGCTGCTCGCGGCCTGGCGGGGAGAGATCGAAGCGCGCTACGTGTATGATGTCATCGCCTCTCGCGAGCGCGATCCGAGGCGTGCAGGCATACTCCGTCGCATTGCGGAAGGCGAAGCCGCTCATCGCCGGCAACTCGAGGCGCGCATGCGCGAGCTTGACGTGGCCATCCCAGACGTCTCCACGGTGCGAATTTCCCCTTGGCTCCGCTTGCAGGCTCGCCTGGCAGCAATCGACAGCCTTCTGCGAGCCCGCGAAGCTGCCGAGGAGGATGAAGTCCTGACCCGCTATGGAACGCCCACGGGTGATGCGGGTACGGATGCCGTATTGCATGAGATCAGGCGCGACGAGCGCTCGCATTCACTGGCCGTGAACGAGATGCTCAGTGCACCGGCAATAAGCGACGAGAGTGATGAAACGTCGCTGATACAAAGCCGGCTGGATCGCTTGCTCGGCCGCGAGCAGCACAAGAATAGCAGCGGTTGGGTCTCGGACGCCATCTATGGCGCCAACGACGGCCTGGCGGCGGTGTTTGGCATCGTCGCGGGAGTGTCGGGAGCCACTGGCGCCACGGAACACAGCGTGCTTGTCGCAGGTCTTGCGGGCGCAATCGCCTCCGCGCTGTCCATGGGCGTGGGCGCCTGGCTCGCAGCGCGCTCCACGAATGAGATCGCCGAGGCCAGCATCGCGCAGGAGCGGCGGGAGCTAGAGACCCACCCGGGCGAGGAGCTAGAGGAACTATCGCTCTTCTACCAGCTCAAGGGTCTGAGCAAGGACGAGGCCGACGACTTTGTTGCTAAGCTGTCGAGAAATCCAGAGGCCGTCCTGAAGACATTGGTGGCGGAAGAGTTTGGCAGCATGGAGCAGGGGAAGAATCCCTGGTCCGCTGGTATCGCAGGACTGGCGAGCACGGGACTTGGCGCCATCGTCCCTGTCGTGCCGTTCTTCTTCGTGGGCGGCGTGACCGGCCTCGTGCTCGCATTCGTCGTTTCACTGGTCGCGCACTTCGGCGTTGGCGCGGCTAAGTCACTATTCACTCTGCGCAGTTGGTGGTCATCGGGATTTGAAATGACCATAGCCGGAGTCATCGTCGGCGGCGGCACTTTCGTGCTGGGACTTGCCTTTAGCGCAGTGTAGTGTAAAGTGCAGCCACGGTAGTTTCTGCGGCCCGTAGACCGGCCACCGCGCTGCAACGCTTATCCGCCCGAGACCGACCGCTGCACCGCGACAGCTATCCGCTGTTGCAGATAGGCTCACTGTGCCATCGGCATCGGCCTGCGATTTTCTGGCCACATTGGCTCCGGTACGATACTAATGCCGTTGTGGCATAGTAGCGGCGGTGCTACGATAGGCACTGGCGAGCGACGTGATCTCGCTGCCGTGGGAGCGACGAACTGCGGCCTGCAAATGGGGGGTCCGGCTCGCGAGAGGACCGCGCCACATTGGTCACCTGGGCTGCAGAAAGCTACTGTAGGTGGTGGACGTACCATGTCTCGCGGGTGCGCCCCTGCTCTCCCATCTTCGTGCCCAGATTTCCAACCTGCGCGACGATCCCGCACTAGTCTTGCTTGCCGGCATTTGAGCCCTACTTAACCAGGCTAGGGCCAAGCTTGTCTATGGCCCTTTCGAAGGCGCGGCAGCAGGGGTGCTTTGTTGGCGCTCCCGCCCGTCTTTTGGTCATACTGAATGCATGCGGCCTGCATGCTCCAGGCGCTAAGGAGTGCTCGTGACTCACCCGTTCGCAGACGACAACTGGGCACTGCCCCTGTTTGCGGGCGACGAGAACGCCTTCTATGAACGGCATCTCGCGCTCGACCAGGTCGCGGATTCGGACATGGCCACCGACCGCCAGCGCTTCGAGGCGCTCGCCCGCGCGCTGCGCGACCTGATGGCGAGACGCTGGCTGTGGACCAAGCAGGCGTACGAGCGCGCCAATCCAAAGCGCATCTACTACCTCTCGATGGAGTTCCTCATCGGCCGCTCGCTGACCAACAACGTGACAAACCTGCTCGTCGAGCCAACCGTGCGCGCCGCCATGAAGTCCGCCGGACTTGACTGGCTGAAACTGGCGGCGATGGAACCTGATGCCGGCCTTGGGAACGGCGGCTTGGGTCGCCTCGCCGCCTGCTACCTCGACTCGTTGGCGACGCTCCAGTACCCTGCTATGGGCTATGGTCTTCGCTATGACTACGGTATATTCCGCCAATCAATCCAGAATGGCTACCAGGTAGAGTCGCCGGACAACTGGCTGCGCTATCCCGACCCTTGGGAGGTAGCACAACCCGAGAACACGGTGTCTGTAGCCATGCAAGGCTCTCTTCGCTTGCGCGACGGTGGCTCTTCCAGCATTCCAAGCCGCCGCATGACGCTGGTCGGCATTCCCTATGACCGGCCCATCGTCGGTTATGGCGGCGCAACCATCAACACGTTGCGCTTGTGGGGCGCTGATTCACCTGACTACTTTGATCTCGGCGAGTTCGATACTGGCGATTTCGTCGGCGCCCTCTTGCATAGAGTGGTCGCGAACACCGTGACCCGCGTGCTGTACCCCGACGACGGCACGCGCGAAGGCCAGGAGTTACGCTTCGTCCAGGAGTATTTCTTGGTTGCTTGCTCGCTATCGGATATTATCCGGCGCTTTCGCCGGTCCAACTCCGATTGGCTCGCGCTACCCGACAAGGTAGCGATTCAGCTCAACGAGACGCATCCGTCGCTCGCGGTAGCCGAGTTGATGCGCATTCTGATCGACCAAGCCGGTCTTGGCTGGGACGACGCCTGGCGTATTACCACTAGCACGCTCGCCTACACCAACCACACCCTGCTACCTGAGGCACTCGAGCGATGGCCGGTCGCGCTGTTCGAGGCGTTGCTCCCGAGGCACCTCGAGATAATCTACGAAGTCAATCGCCGCTTCCTCGCTAGCGTGGAGTCGCAGTACCCCGGCGACGCGGAACGCGTCCGTCGTGTGAGCCTGATTGATGATGAGCCGGACAAGCACGTCAGGATGGCCCACCTGGCCATCGTAGGCACGCACCATACCAATGGGGTCGCAGCGATTCACTCCAAGCTGCTGCGATCGAAGGTCGTGCCTGACCTGGCAGAGCTGTTCCCCGAACGATTTACCAACGTGACTAACGGCGTGACGCCCAGGCGTTGGCTCTTGCTGGCAAACCCGGCAGTCGCCGGGTTGATCACCGAAGCAATTGGCCCTGGCTGGATCACCAACCTTGGCTGGGTCAGCGCCATCAAGCCGCTGGCTACCGACTCTAGCTTCCAAGAGCAGTTCCGGCTAGCAAAACGTTCGGCAAAGGCTCACTTCTGCGACTGGATGAAGTCGGCCACCGGGCAGGTGGCTGATCCTGACAGCATGTTCGATTGCCAGATAAAGCGCATTCATGAGTACAAGCGGCAGCTGCTCAACGTGCTGCGCTTGATTACCGTCTACGAACAGCTTCGCGACAACCCGAATCTGGACGTTCCACCACGAACTGTGTTCTTTGCCGGGAAGGCGGCGCCCGCGTACCGGCTTGCCAAGCTCATTATCAAGCTGATCTCCAACGTCTCGGATGCGATCGAGAACGAACCCGCGACGCGAGGACGCTTGCGAGTGCTCTTCCTGGCAGACTACAATGCCACGCTTGCCGAGCGCCTCATACCCGCGGCGGATCTGTCGGAGCAGATCTCGACGGCCGGCTACGAAGCCAGCGGCACCAGCAATATGAAGTTCATGCTCAATGGCGCGCTTACGATCGGGACACTCGATGGCGCAACGATTGAGATGGCGGAAGAGGCGGGTGCCGACAACCTGTTCATTTTTGGCTTGACCGCCGACCAGGTTCAAGCCAGCCGAGGCTGGTACAACCCGCACTGGCACTATGAACACGATGCCGTAACGCGGCGCGCAATCGACCTGATCGCATCAGATCACTTCAGCGCTGGCGAGCCAGGCATCTTTAGGCCCATTGTCGACGCACTGCTCACGCATGGGGATTACTACATGCACCTGGCCGATCTGCCGGCATATCTGGAGGCCCAGACTCGGGCCAGGACGCTGTTTGCTACACCTGATGCCTGGACGCGCATGGCGATCGTCAACGTAGCTTCCTGCGGCAAATTCTCCAGCGATCGCGCCATCACGAGGTATGCTACAGACATCTGGAACGCCCAGCCCTGCCCGGTCTCGTAGTAAGGCATGATCTTGAGCAATCAAGCGTGAGGGTCGAGACCGTAGTCCGTCACGTACGTGACGTCAATGGTGGGACAGCGCGACTCGGCCCCCGGCGCTACCATGTTGCCGATTCGGGTGAGCACGCGCTTGGGCACTCCCACGTACTCCTTTCCTACCAATCCTCGAACGACCAGATCGTCGCCGCGATTGAACCCACTGGCGTCAATCGATGGCGGCACCGCGAGAATGACCTCACCGTCGCCCAGTCCAGTGTACGTGCCGGTGAACTCGTCGCAGCCTAGGTTTGTGTTGCCGTCACCTGTGTCCTGCCCGTAGACAATCTCGAGGTTGCAGGTCCACGTAATCGGATCCTTGTAGTATGCGACAGGGCTGTTGTTCACGTCGTCGTACGAGAGCGACATGGCCTGAGCATCCCACTGCTGTTGCGCGCTGGTTAGCGTTGGCGTAACTGGGGCTGGGATTGGTGCAGGCGAGGTTGAGCCGTCGCCGCCATTCGTGGCAAGTGCAAAGATAAGCAGGAGTAGCAGCGGCACTGCAAGGAGTGCCGGCAGCACCCAGGTGCTTCTACTGCCCATCGTGGAAGCCAATCCGCCATTCAACTGACGCATTCCGACCAGTCATCTGCATGATAGCCTTGACCTCTCGCTGGACCAAAGAGAGACATTCGGCTACGCCGGCCGGCAGTCAAGGCACAGGCTCAGCTCTGCCCCAGGCTGCGGAATGCGTTGGACAGCTCCACGGGCGCGACCGTGGCCTTGCCGAAGTGCCGCACGACGAGACTCGCGGCAACGTTCCCCATGAGGGCTGCCTCCGCAAGTGAAGCGCCGGCGCACAGGGCCAGCGTTGCAATCGCCGCCACCGTGTCGCCGGCGCCGGTCGCATCGCGCACCTCAGCGTGGTTGAGCACGGGCAAGTTGGTATAGCGACCTTCACGATCGAGGGCTACCATGCCCTGGCTGCCGCGTGTGATCAGCACCCCTTCAGACTGCATTCCCGCGAGCAACTCGTCACACGCATCTCGCAGCTCGTCGTCATCGTTCAGCGACCGGCCTAGCGTCGCCTCGGCTTCCGGCTGATTGGGCGTCGCCAGCGACATCTTCTGAAAACGGAAGAGATCTCCGTGAGCATCGACCGTGGAGACGATGCGCCGGCGACGCGCGGCCTCCAAGCATTGCGTGCTGACCTCGGGGTCGATCACCCCGTGCTCGTAGTCAGAAAGTATGAGGCCGCTTGCGTCGGCCAGCGCATCTGACGCGGCTGCGAGCAACTCCTCGCGGCACGAACCCTCCAATGAGTCAGACACTATGCGATCTACTCGCACAATTTGCTGCTGGACCACCTGCACCCCACCACCGATAATCCTCGTAGACGTCGATGTCGGCCGGTGGGCGTCTACGACCAACCCTTGCGTACCGATGCCCAGTGCCTCGAGTGCCGCTTTCAGTTCCTGCCCCATGCTATCGGCGCCAATCACGCCCACGACCGTCACGGTTGCACCCACGGCACGCAGATTCGCTGCCACATTCGTAGCACCGCCGGGAACCATCATGCGGCGATCGAAACCGAGCACCAGCACCGGCGCTTCGCGCGAGATGCGCCGCGGCGTGCCAAACACATACTCGTCGGCGACCATGTCGCCGATCACCACCACACGCTGCCGCGAAAATCGCTGCAGGAGCTCTTCGAGTCGATCCGGTGCCAATAATGTGTCATTCACCGGCAACATTACCCCCATGAAAACATCTTTTCGTTGACTGTACCGTGGCCCCGCGGGCGCAGGCAACTCAAATGGCCACTTATTCCACTTCTGGCGAGTTCACGAGGGGATAAATCCATGCTACTATGGCAACTGTCGAACCACGGGCAATGCCGCCGCCCTTATCCTGGCTGGGAGCGTTGGCCCTTCACGTCAAGCTGATATGGTGCTTGGCCACGAGGGCGCGATCGATACCATTAATGCAGGCTGAGGCCGGCAGGCGACAATCGGGGTTCTTCGGCCAACCGCGGGCAGCAAATGTCGTCGGCACTTTGATTCGAGAGCAGTAGCTTGCAATGGAACCATTCGGGACGATGCCGGGCGGCAAGAAGCGCTATGGGGTGCTGCTGCGGCCTATCGGCGCCTATTTGGACAGTATAGGCGCCAGATACATCTCGATTGCCGAGATCGAAGAAGGCTTCATCTGGCACTGCCTTCGAAATCACTCGCCGATGCACGCGATGTCGGGCGGTTTCACACATGAGGAGATCCCTCAGCTGATCGAGTCCATCAAGCTCAGCAAGGCCGAACGAAGACGAGCCCTAGAAGAGGAAGCTTTGAGAGCGAGGAGAGGCGCATTTGGCCTGTTCCGGCGACAGACGCGTGAGTTGGAGCCTATTCCCGATCCTCACCCTGTCTTCCGTGCCGGGTATGAGGAGACCTTGCGGTCGCTTGGGTCCAAACTGGAGGATCAGCGGGCATACCAGGTCTTGCTCGTGGAACGCGAGTCTTGTTTGCTCGTCAAGTATTCGCTGCCACTCCCAACGTACATTCGACTGGATCCAACCAAGGTGGAAGTCTACACCGGTTTCCATGAGATCGAGTACTCGGCTGCGGACCTAATTGGATTCGTAGCGGAAGTACGCAGTAGGCGGGGCATCGCGTACTATCAGGGCTAGGCCTTCAAGTCCTCCCTGAGCGCGCACGCCCCACGCAAATACACGTGGTGCATCGAGGACTGAGGCAGCGCGGTGTTGTAGTGCAGCAATACGCGAATCACCCTGGGCAGTGCCTCTGGCACCGGAATCTCCGTCGCGCAGATTAGGGGGACGTCGGACCAACCCAGGCTTCGCGCGGCGGATGCCGGAAAGGCAGCGTCCAGGTCGGGCGTCAGGGTGAACCAAGCGGACGCGATTTCGCGCGTATCGAGGTCGTTACGCTCCACGATGACCCGTACCAACTCCAGCGTAGCCGAGCATATTGCCTCGGCTGTGTTGGCTTCAGTCGTGATTGCGCCACGAATGCCCCGTACCGCCATGTCTCCACCTCTCCTGACAACTAGTGGCTTGTCACCCATGAATGTGCACGCTCACCTGACACCGCGGTGTCAGGCCGAATCCCCACCGACAGGAATGCCTGTAGACACCCTACTAGCGCAACACCACACCACAACGCGCACGACCAACGTAAGCGACTGACCCCCGTGCCCTTCCTCTTGCGTATGCGATTAGCTACCTGGCTTGGGCTTAGGTGCCGCGCACCAAGCAGGCGCGCATAGCCTCATGTGTTCACAAGGACTCCAGCTTTGCGAAGTTTGTGTCCAGTGTCTTGTCGACATCTTTCCCGCGTCCATCAGTGAATCGAACCACAACGACATCGCGCTGTCCATCGACCTCGGTCTTGACGACGGTGCCAAGCCCAAACACGCGGTGCCGCACGCGCTCGCCTTCTACGAATATAGGCGTCGGCACTTTGTCGGGCGTAGCTTCGTCGTCCCAGCGACGCCCGGATTCCATGGCGGCAATCGGCCGCAGACTCGAGCGGGATGTGCGCTGTGCGGACCCACCCTGGCTCGAGGCCGGCGTCGGCCCCTTGGATGGTTGCTTCACTGCATCATCCAGCAAGGCCGACGGAATATCTGAGACGAAGCGCGATGGGATAGCGTGCTGAACATTGCCGAACACGGTTCGCACACGCGCGTTGACCAGGTAGAGGTGGCGTTTGGCCCGCGTGATACCCACGTATGCAAGCCGGCGTTCTTCTTCCATCCGCGCCGGATCGTCGTGGCTTCGGCTGTGCGGGAAAAGGCCCTCCTCGAGGCCGGTAATGAAGACGACCGGATACTCGAGACCTTTGGCCGCATGAACGGTGATAAGCGTCACCTTGCCCCCACCTTCCGTGGCGGGAACCAAATCATCGGGCTCGGGCAGGCGATCGGTGTCGGCGACCAGCGCCACATTCTCCAGCAGCTCACGCAGGCTGTCCAGAGGAGGCATTGACGCGTACTGCAATGCAAGCGATCGCAGCTCCTTGACGTTCGCCCATCGCTCGTCGCCTTCGTCGGTACCGTTGTTGATCCACTGAGCGTATCCGGATGAGGCGAGCACATCGTCGAGCAGGTCCAGCACATTGATAGCTGCGGACTGCTCCTGAAGGCGTTCGAGCATGGCCGCGAAATCCGTGAGGGAGCGAAGGCCGGCAGCAGGCAATCCGGGAATCTCGTCGGCCCGTGCGATTACCTCTCGTTGCGTCATGCGTTGCTGTGCAGCCCAGCCTCGGACCGCCGCCAGGACCGTTGGACCAATCTTCCTGGGGGGTACGTTGATTATCCGGTTGAGCGATGCTTCATCGCGAGGGTTTGCAATCACCCGCAGATACGCAAGCACGTCCCTGATTTCACGGCGCTCGTAGAACCGAGTACCGCCAATCAACATGTAGGGAATGCCCTCCCGTACGAACGCGTCCTCGATTGCCCGCGACTGAGCGTTTGTACGGTACATCACCGCGCAGTCGCGAAGACTCGCCTCGCCGCGGCCACACAGACGGCGAATCTCATGCGCTACCCACTGGCCTTCTTGCATTTCATCCAAAGCGACGTAGCGATGAATGAGCGTGCCGGCCTCATTCTCGGTCCAGAGCCGTTTCGGCTTGCGCGCGCGATTGAGCGCCACCACGGCGTGCGCCGCGTCGAGAATAGTTTGCGTCGAACGGTAGTTCTGCTCCAGCTTGACGACGGTGGCGTCTGCGTAATCCTTCTCGAATTCGAGGATGTTGCGAATATCCGCGCCGCGCCAGCCGTATATCGATTGGTCATCGTCCCCAACGACGCACAGATTGTGGTGCTCGCTGGCCAGGAGCTTCACGAGCAAGTACTGCGCGTGATTTGTGTCCTGATACTCGTCCACTGAGATGTACCGGTACTTGTTGCTCAGTGCGGCTCGGCGTTCAGGGTTCTGTTGCAGCAACAGCACCGCTTGCATGATGAGGTCATCGAAATCCAGCGCGTTGCTGTCGCGCAGTTTTCGCTGGTACGCTTCGTAGATGCGACGCACGAATTCCTCGTGGTAGGTGTGAGGCTCAAAGCGCTCCGGGGGGATCAGCTCGTTCTTGGCCCGAGAAATAGCTACCCGCGCCGCTCCGGGGGATATCTGCCTCTCGCCGATATCCAGCGCGGACATGACGGCCTTGATCACGACGGTCTGGTCGTCGTCGTCGTAAATGGTGAAGTTGTCGCGGCCGATGTCCCGCCATTCGCGGCGGAGCAGCCGCACGCATATGCTGTGAAAGGTCCCAACTACCACGTCCCGCCCATAGCCGCCGATGCTTTGGGCCAGACGTTCTTTCAGCTCGCCTGCAGCCTTGTTGGTGAACGTGACCGCCATCACCTGCCATGGCTTGGCGTAGTTGTGTTCCAACAGATAGGCGATACGCTGTGTTAGTACCCGGGTTTTACCCGAGCCGGCGCCGGCAAGGATCAGAAGCGGGCCGTCGACGTGCTCCACCGCGGCGCGCTGCGCCGCGTTCAGGCTCTCCAGTATCAATGGCAAGTTCGTACTTCCGAGATTGAGATCGCTGCGTTTGAACCCTAAGTGTAACGGATCGCTATTCACTTGAGACACCAGATTCAGGTGCAATGCGGCATAATGTGCAGCATGACTACTGCTCGTGATGTACCACAGGCCCGGCGCGCGGAGCGAAGTGTCTCCTGTGTGCTTGGCATCCCGGTCGATAGGCTGGACATGGACGCGGCAGTCGCACGCATGGTTGAGTTCGCCCACGGGTCTGAGCCCCGCCATGTCGTCACGGTCAATCCGGAATTCGTTATGGCGGCACGGCGTAACCCGGACTTTCGCCACGTCTTGTGCGCCGCGGATCTCGCGGTGGCCGACGGCATTGGCATAGTGTGGGCCGCGCGCCTGCTAGGTGCGCCCGTACCGCACAGGATAGGTGGGATCGATCTGGTCGAGCGTGTTGCCGCGGCTGCGTCGCGTACCGGCTTGCGCCTATTCCTCCTCGGGGCCTCCGAGGGCGTTGCCGCGGAAGCCGCGCGACGGCTCACCGCGTGCTATCCTGGCCTCCAGATTGTGGGCACATTCTCGGGCTCACCGGATCCCAAACAGGACGACGCTATCGTGGCGATGGTCGCCCAGGCCGGCCCGGATGTGCTGCTCGTAGCCTTTGGCGCGCCGGCACAGGATCTGTGGATTGAGAGAAACCAGATGCTCTTAGGCGTGCCTGTGGCAATGGGAGTTGGGGGGGCATTCGACTTCCTATCGGGGCGCGTGTCTCGAGCCCCACTTCCGTTCCAGCGACTCGGCCTCGAGTGGCTTTACAGGTTGATTCGGCAACCATGGCGCTGGCGCCGCATGCTGGCGCTTCCCTTGTTCGCGCTGCTGGTCTTGGCAGAGGCAGCTAGAACGAAGGGCTCACCACGTACCTCCGGCAGGGGTCGCGGTGCATAGTGATCCACGTCCGGCCAGCATAGTAAACGAAAAGCGGTAGGCGGGAATGCGCGTCGCAATCACCCACGACTATCTCACGCAGTACGGCGGCGCGGAGAAAGTCCTCGAGGCGCTGGCAACGATCTGGCCAGACGCGGATATCTTCACCACGTTCTACGACCGCGCACGCCTGGCGAAGTTCGGGCTCCGCATTCCGGAAAGCCGCATTCACGCATTGGTGCCCACCTGGCTGCCCCATAGCGGACCAGCACGCAAGGCCTGGACGTTTGCCTATCCCGTGTGCTGGAGGTCGCTAGATCTCCGCACGTATGACCTGGTCATCAGCTCGACCTCGTATGCGGCACACCACGTGCAGGTGCGGCCCGACGCCAAGCACGTGTGTTACTGCCACACGCCGCCGCGGTTCCTCTACGGCCTCACTACAGAGCTACCGCATGACCGCATGCGCCGCTACGTGCCATTCTTGCCGCGTGTCTACGATCGGCTGCGTCAACTTGACGTGGAAGCCGCCAGCCGAGTCACGTGCTTCGTGGCGAACTCGAAGGAAGTACAGCAACGAATTCACCGGTTCTATGGGCGCGATAGCACCGTGATCTACCCTCCAGTAGAGACGGCGGCGTTCGGGCCCGCGACCGCACAAGAGCGGCAAGCAACTCGCGAGTACTTCCTGGCATTCGGCAGACTCGTAGGGTCGAAGCGCGTGGACTTGGTGATCGAGGCGGCCAACCTGGCCGGCGTACCGCTTGTCGTGCAGGGCACGGGCCCATGGGAGCGGCGTCTTCGGAAAATGGCCGGACAGACCGTGCGCTTTGCCGGCTGGCTTCCCCAACCCGATCTGCGCGATCTGGTCCAGAATGCGGCCGCGATGGTATTCGCCGCCGAAGAGGACTTTGGCATCGTTCTTGTAGAAGCAATGGCGGCCGGCACACCGGTGATCGCCTACGAGAGCGGAGGGGCGCGCGAATCCGTGGTGGCTGGCGTCACAGGCGAGTTCTTCTCACCGCAAGATGCGACAGCCCTTGCCGGGATTCTGCGCACGTTTGACTCGACACGCTACTCCGTTCAGGCCTGCGTGGCGCGTGCGGCACAGTTCGATGCGCATCATTTTGAAGAGCAGATCACCCAGCTCGTGGCCGGCGTGTTGCAGGAACACCGCCGATACTAAGCTGAAGTCACGACGGGAGCTGCATTCGGCTACACCCTCCGGGGGCGCGGGCGTCCCGCCCGCCCTTGGACATGCTTGCTAGAGGCTCAATCGCCACGACGCTGCGCGCGAGTGGCCGAACAATAGCCGAGTGTGCTTGCAGATCTTGTGCCGGAGCCACTGATCAGGTAGCATATGAGAGCCACTGGGGGATCGTCTAGCGGTAGGACAGCTGACTCTGGATCAGCCAGCCGGGGTTCGAATCCCTGTCCCCCAGCCAGATCACAAAGCCGCCAGAGGCTACGCCTCTGGCGGCTTTGTGTTGCAAGCAATGTTAAGGAATTGAGGAAGGCTACCTAGCCGTGTCCCTACGGCCGAACCGAGCGACGAGCTCTTCGGCGGTAGTCGGTGCAGGTTCCTCTTCCACTTCGTCGGCGAAACTGTAGAAGTTCCGTGGATCGCCACGAACTGTCCGCCAGTCTTCGTCGTCGGAGTCGCGGCCGCGCCGGGTACGCTCCGCGCGACGCGCCGGACGGTCCTCGCTCTTGCCGTAGCTGCGTTCCGGGCTACCGCGGAACCGGCGATCGGGTCGCGACTCGGGAGCGGGCTCCCCGCCACCTCCCCCGTTCCACGCCGGTGCAGGTCCACCGAGTGGTGCCGGGCGCGCAGGCCGCGGCGTCACTTGCGCAGGCCGCTCGCGCGGCGCTGCGGCGGCACGCGGCTCGCGCATGCTCAAGCTGACCCGCCCGCGTTCGGTATCAACTTCAGCAACACGAACGCGAACGACTTGATTGACTTGCACCACGTCCTCGACACGCTCGACGTAGCCACCGGTACCGAGCTGTGACACGTGCACGAGGCCGTCCACGCCGCCGAGGTCGACGAATGCACCAAATGCCGCGATGCCGGTAACTTTGCCTTCGCGCCACTCGCCTACCGTTAGGCTCGAGAGTGCCTCGCGGCGGCGGCGCTCACGCTCTTCTCGGGAAATGTAGGGGGTTCGAACTGGTGGCGCAATGCGCTGCTCCGTCGATCCGTTTGACGACGGGCCGCCCGCCGGGGGCGCGGATTGAATCGGGGATTGGTTTGATTCTGCTGAGGCCGGAGGGTTGGGTTCGATGGTGGGCGGCTGATCCGCTGGTTGATTGGTCATATCCGGGCTGGACAAGTTCTTCCTTCTTTTTGCTTTCCGCTAAACATTCGACACATGCCTGCCTCGACGAAATAGGCTACTCAAGCCCGCGCCTACGACACGCAAACGGGCCATGACCTCTACCCCCACCGATGCAAGGGATCTATAACGGATTATACCACAGAGGCCAACCGCAAAGTCTAGAGCAAAATCAGTTATGGCGCAAGTGCTCTTGAGGGGCGCCTGATGGCTGCTACTTGATTGCCGGCGGCGTCTGCGTCGCACTATGCTATCATCAGATCGGCCCCCCGATTGCCGCTATTTGGACGTTGATTGCTCCAAAAGTACTTCTTCTTTCCAGTGCAAGGATTTAGTACGCTACAAGTCGGTCGCGTCTCGCAACACGTGTGTTATTGCGAAACGCAGCGGAGCATCATCGGCAATGCACTCCCGGCGAGAGTTATTCATATCATAAAGGATTAGAAGTGCACGACACATATCCTGCTGGCATGCCAACATCGCTGCCGGCACGCATTGAGCGTCTGCGCCACCTCGCCTACAATTTGTGGTGGACCTGGCAACCCGATGCTGTCAGCCTGTTCAGCCAGCTAGACCCCGAATCATGGGATGCGTCATCCCACAACCCTATAGTCATCCTCCAGACCCTCACAGCCGCGCGCCTAGATATGCTGTCGCGCGACCATGCGTTCACTGCACTGTATGACAAAGTACTCGGCGACTTTGATGCCTATATGCAATCAGGATCGGCTGCCTGGTTCCCATCTATGCACCCCCGTAGCCACCTGCAGGTTGCCTACTTCTGCTGCGAGTATGGCGTGCACGAGTCGTTTCCTATGTATTCTGGTGGTCTCGGCGTGCTCGCCGGCGACCATTGCAAGACAGCCAGCGACCTGGCGTTGCCGTTTGTGGCAGTCGGCCTGTGGTACACCCAGGGTTACTTCAGGCAGATCATTGACGATACCGGGCAACAGATCGCGGCCCCAGACAACCTCGACCAGCGACTCGCACCCTTGCTCTACGCCGGACCGGACGGCGGTGATCTCATCATCGAGGTGCCTGTTGCCGGTCGTACCGTCTTTGCCCGTGTGTGGCGTGTACAGGTCGGGCGCATTTCGATTTACTTGCTCGACACGGATGTGCCGCAAAACTCAGCACCTGACAGGGCCCTATGCTCTCGCCTCTACGGAGGCGACAAGGAGACGAGAATCGCCCAGGAGGTAGTCCTGGGAGTTGGCGGCGTCCGTGCGCTTCGGGCACTTGGTCTCAAGCCTACCTGCTGGCACATGAATGAGGGCCACGCGGGTTTCATGGCCATTGAGCGGCTGCGCGAGTTGGTGGCTTCGGGCGTGCCGCTTGCCAAAGCTAAGACTAGGGTGGCCCAGACGACGGTATTCACGACCCACACCCCGGTCCCCGCCGGGAACGAGGTATTTCGTAACGATCTCGTGCTTGCCTATCTCCCCAGTATGGCAAATGACATGGGCTTGGAGAGGGCCGAGTTCCTGGCCCTGGGTCGTCAAGCTGGAGCACCGGACGACATCTTCGCGATGTCCCCCTTGGCCCTGCGTCTCTCGGCGCACGCGAATGGCGTGAGCAAGCTTCATGGTGCTGTCGCCAGATCGATGTGGGTTGCGCAGTACCCGCATCATGCAGTGCACGACGTGCCGATCACGTCCGTGACAAACGGCGTGCACACGCCTACGTGGGTTGCGCCGGAGCTAGCCAATCTCCTGGCGCGGCACCTTGGCGCGGGCTGGCTGGCTCATGTTGACAGCGAAAGTATGTGGGATAGAATCTGCGAGATTCCTGACGCTGAGCTGTGGGCCGTACACTGCGCGCTCAAGCGACGCTTGCTGACCGCGGCCGCGCGGGCAACCTCAGCCGTCACGCACCTCAATCCCGACGCGCTCACCATCGGTTTTGCCCGGCGGTTCGCTACGTACAAGCGCGCCACGCTGTTCTTCCGCGACCTCGACCGCGCCACGCGGATCATGACGCGTGCCGACCGGCCTGTGCAGATCATCTACGCCGGCAAGGCTCACCCTGCGGACGGCGGTGGCCAGGGCCTGATCAGGGCCATAGACGGCCTTGCAAAGCGCAGTTCGCTCGAGCGCCGGCTCGTGCTCTTGCCCGGATATGACCTCGCGCTCGCCCGCCCCCTGGTCCAAGGAGTGGACGTGTGGCTTAACAATCCCGAGCGACCCCAAGAGGCGAGCGGTACGAGCGGGCAAAAGGCCGCGCTGAACGGCGTGCCCAACTGCAGCATCCGTGACGGGTGGTGGGACGAAGGCTTCAATGGGAACAATGGCTGGGCCTTTGGCGGCGAGTTTGGCGACGATGACGTCGACAGCAGGCAGCTGTATGACGTGCTAGAAGGTGACGTCATTCCGGCGTACTACGATCGGGATTCTGACGGACTGCCGCGCCGCTGGATCGCCATCATGAAAGAGGCTATCCGGACGTGCGCGCCGGCATTCAGTGCTCAGCGCATGGTCAAGGAATACACCGAGCGACTCTACAAGTAGCTGAGGCTAGTCGACGGGCAGCTCGCTGTCATTGGTGTGAACGAAGAGGCCCGCTCGGTAAGAGCGGGCCTCCTGCTTCGTCAGCTAACTTACGGTGTCTGAGCGTCAACTCAGAGAACCGGCCTACAGCGCGGACGGCTGTTCGGCTTGTGGTGCCACCGTGGCACTTCGCGGCTTCTTTGCGATGAGCGTACTAGGCGCAAGCACCAGCGTCATCTGCCGGCCTTCCGCCAGGACATCCCGCTCTACCTTACCGGCATCGCCGATTTTGGCCGCCATCTCGGTCAGCACCTTGCGGCCCCAGTCCGGATGCGCCTGTTCGCGCCCGCGCATGCGCAACGTCAGCTGCACGCGGTCTCCATCCTGAAGCCACTTGGTGATAGCACGCAATTTTGTTTCCAGATCGTGAGGATCGGTCTTGGGTCGAACCCGTACCTCTTTGATCACGACCTTACTCTGGTTCTTCCGTGCCTCGCGCTCCTTGCGGGACTGCTCGTACTGCTGGCGACCATAGTCGAGAATACGGCAGACAGGTGGTTGGGCGAGCGGAGATACTTCGACTAGGTCGAGATTCTTGTCGCGGGCGACCTTGAGAGCGTCGACGATAGACATCTGGCCAAGCTGGCCACCGTCAGCATCGATGACAAGGACGATCCGCGCCCGGATTTGCTCATTGATGCGGACCTGGTTCCGCGGCCCGCGACGATCCTCGCTCGGCCTCACCGGCTACCGCTGTATGAGTTCGCCCGAATCTGGGCGTAGCAATCGCTGCAGTACACCGGACGATCGCCACGAGGAACGAACGGTACCTGAGTAGGCCCGCCACACTGCGCGCATACAGCGTCGGTCATCTGGCGCGGCGCGCGCTCATAACCACCGCCGCCATAGCCACCCGACGAGTATCCGCCACCGCGCGACCCACCTTCAGACCGGCTAGACTTGTTGGCGCGTCGGCAGTCTGGACACCGGCGCGGCGCATTCTCCAGCCCCTTGCTGGCATAGAACTCCTGCTCGCCAACTGTGAACGTGAATGTGTTTCCACAGTCGCGGCAGGTGAGTTCGCGGTCTTGATTCATGAACTTGTGCTCCTCGTGTATACGACTCGGCTTCCTACTGAGCCAGGTGACAACCGGTGACTTAGGACACTACCAAGATTCCGCGGCGTCCAGGCGCCGTCGTGACGAGGAGGACCACTAGCACATGGGATTCCCGACTCCCATGTAGTATACCATGCTAATCAACACTTCACGAGCCCCCCATGCAAATAACGAGCCAACTATGTGCTCCATTTGACTATGGCGAGTGCGTTGGCATGACGCGCAGCACAAGCTCTTCAACTAGCTTGATAATCAACGACGCGGCTGCTATGCTGCGCTTAAGGTCCCCTGCACCCCCATAAGGCAACACACCCCTATGGTCTGCTCCAACTGCACGCTCCTCCAGCCCTTGAGCGCCACGGTCTGCAGCCGTTGCGGCAATCCACTGTACTCCAGAGCCAAAACGCTGGCCCTGGCTACGTCGGTGCGTGCGCCGGCGTGCATCGGCTTGGGTTCCGGCGTGTCGCTGCTGGCCTGTCTTGCCACGGCATTGACCGTGCCGCTCGCCGCCGGACCCGCGCTCAGCGCAGGTGCCTGCTTTGGCATAGTGAGCATCACCAACATGTGGCTTTCGGTGTTTCGCGACGAAGATCGTAACTGGCTCGGGGGGATGCGCGGCGTCGTGGTGTGCTGCGTGCTCTTGGTGTCGCTCGCCGGTGAGTGGGCAAGGCTCCAAGGACTGCGGGTGATGGAGCTTCCCAGCCTATCGGGCTCGATAAGGGCGCCCGTTCCCTCGGCATTGGCCATGGAGTTGATCGCCGGCTTGCTCATCGTGGTAGACCCGTTCGTGGTACGGCCACTCATCAAGTGGATCGAAGACGGCGTCGACGACGAGGATCCAGGTCAGTAGCGAGGCGGCGCGCTCACCTGCCGCAAATCGTCCCCTACAGAATTGTGCCCTTCTTTGCCATCGCCCTTGGTCGCCCAGGTGGCACCTTTGCTACACCACAACCCGCCGGCCCAGTTCGGTCATGGCGGCGTTGTGCCGGTCCAAGGAGCGTCCCAGACCAACTCGGTACAGCGGCCTGCCCATTTGGCCAGCCACTCAACCGGCACCGTTCCCTACCGCCTCAGCAATCCCGCTGGCCGGCTGCCAGGTGGTCCCGCCGTCCGGGCTGCTCAGCACGGTGCCGTGCGCCCCCACCGCCAGGCACGCAGCTGCCGGGTCCGCGCACTCCACGCCGTACAGGTCGCTCGTCGTGCCCGAGCGCACCGCGTGCCATGGCCCCA
>Ga0187876_1000719_pt1 | contig 32473 bp, 26 predicted proteins | sample June2016WEW_17_4_FD_133000 | JGI IMG/M metagenome (GOLD analysis project Ga0187876, IMG submission 133000) | Peatland microbial communities from SPRUCE experiment site at the Marcell Experimental Forest, Minnesota, USA - June2016WEW_17_40 | ecosystem: Environmental > Terrestrial > Soil >...
CCCTGCCCGACTCCCGAGCCCTCGCCCGCATCCAGCGCTACGAAGCCCACCTCGCCCGCGAGCTCACCCGCGCCACCCAGTACTTCGATGACCTCCAGGCCAAGCGCATCGCCCGCGCCGCGCAGGACCCCGGCGCCGCTGCCGCTGCCGCCGGACCAGCCACACCCAGCCGCGGCCGATCCGTATCCTCCCATCCGGCCGCAGCCGGAGGCTCCCGCCCCCAGCCCGACGTGCCCTACGTGCCGGACTGCCCCTACGCCGAGATCCACTTCCCCGACGCCAACGACGCCCTCAAGCAGGCCCTCGCCTCCATGCGCAAGAATTGCGAAACGAACACCTCGCCCGGCCACTTCACCGCCCCGCGGCCGCAGGCACCCGTGCCCTGCCCCGACCCCACCGCGCCGCAGTCGCCCTTCACTGCCCCCCGCGAAGCAGCCCCAACAGGGCCGTCTTCCCCGGCGTCAGGCGCTGCTGCAGTATCGCGCCCTGCCTCCGGCTTTCCAATGAACAAGAAAAATGCGAAACGAACTCGGCGCCGGTCCCATCAAATGGCCCGGCAGCCGCGTGGCCACTGAAAAATGCGAAACGAATTCATCCTGCTCGCCGTTATGCCCAGCCCGCACGCCCGGGACCGCGAGCATCGTGCTCGCCCCCGTCCCCCTAAGGTCCGTCCGATCCGCCGCACCCTGCCGGCCGGCAGCAGTCGGTGGCCCGCCCGTACCGCCCTGGTATCTTGACAGCCGCCCTTGGTCGGGTTAGCGTGGTGGCAGCCGGCTTCCGGTAGCTCATTGTGCTCAGCCGTATATTCTGCCGTGGAGGTCCACCTCATGCACCTGCTTCGTCGTCTCCTCCTTGCCGGCACGATTTGCCTTGCCGCAAGCCCCGTCTTCGGCGGACCTAGCGCACACGCCCGTGGCGGCGCGGCCGTCCAGGCCGCTCCGGCCCTCGCGGGCTCCCGCACGCTGCGCCTGGTGGTGCATCCCAGCCAGATTGCCGTGGGACGGGACGTGACGCTGAGCATCGCGGTCACCACGGCCGGCGGCAAGCCCCTACCTGCGCAGGTGACCGTTACCGGCGCCGGCAACCCGGCCGTGGGCTCGGCGAAGTCTGGTGCGCTGCAGCTCACCGTGCATGCCCCGGTCACCGGCGTTGCCACGCTGCACGCCGTCGCCAGCGGCTACGCGCCGCTGCAGCAGCAACTACCGATCGTGCAAGGATCGCCCGCCACCGTCATGGCCATCAAACACGGCCTGACCATCGTGGCACCGCGGGGGAAGCCGGACAAGGCCGCGGTCGGGAGCGACCTCCTCCAGGGCTACCGCGCGCGGACCGCGGGCGGACAGCTGGCCTCGCTGGGCTTGCGCGATGGCTCGCTCGTGGATCTCAACAGCAACACGGACGTAACGCTCGAGGATCCGCTGCACCTGGTGCTGAGCCAGGGTGAATTGTTCATCCAGGCTGCGCCTGGCCCTGCCGCCTACCAGGTGCAGCTGGGCACGGCCGTGGTGTCCGCGAACGGCGCCCGATTCGACGTGCAGTACGCACCGGCCCAGCCCGCCGTGCTGGTGACCGTGGTAGAGGGCCGGGTAACGCTCCGCGATCCCGGTGGATCCGTCGTGGTCGGCGCCGGGCAGCAGACGACGATCGTTTATAGCATCTTGGCGCCCGCCACGCCGGCGCCGGTAGCCCTGGACCCGGTGGTGGGCTGGGTACAGGCGCTGTCCAACACGACTTCCGCCACCGTGCCGCCGTACGTCTCTATCACGCCGCCGGCGCCGCTCCCGGTCACCCTGCCCCCGTGGGGACTCCGGCCCACCGTCATACTCTCCAACACCGTGTCGGTCGCTTCGATATCCGGGATCGTGCTCATCACCGGCACGGCGAACCTGCCGGCAGGCGCGAAGCTCAAGGTGGCACCCGGCACCGTGGTGGAGTTCGGTCCGGGCGCGCTGCTCCAGATCGACGGTACCCTCAGCGCGGTGGGCAAGGCGTACGCGCCGATCGTCTTCACCAGCGCATCGTCATTCCCGCATCCGGGCGATTGGCAGGCGCTGCGCATCGAGAACAGCAGCGCCAGCGGCTCGGTGCTCAACCACGTGGAGATGTTCTACGGCGGCTACGACACGAACTACAACGTGCCGGGCATGCTATTCGTGCGCACCGGCGCCAATATCGCCATCGAGAACTCGCTCTTCGCCTTCGATTCCACCGGTGCGATCTACGTGGATGACTCCAGCCAGCCTACCATTACGAACTGCTCGTTCGCCTACGACCCCGGTAGCCCCATCGACGCGGCCGTCGATCTGTTCGGCCAGGTGACCGGCATCCGACTCGCACCGGATCAGGCGCCGATAGTGGCACGCCCAGGACAGATCAAGACCTCGGCCACTTGGGCACCACTCGAAGTGCCCGTGGTGCTCACCGGCACCGTCTCGCTCAACGCCAACGTTACCCTGAAGCTGGCGCCAGGCACCACCATCGCCATGGGCGCCAACGCGCTCTTCCAGGTGGATGGCACGCTGCATGCCGCCGGCACGAGCGCCGCGCCAATAACCTTTACCAGCGCGGCGGCACAGCCGCTACCGGGCGACTGGCAGGACCTGCGCATCGAGAATACGTCGGCAGCCAAGTCGGTGCTGGACCACGTGCGGATCTTCTACGGTGGGTCCGATTCTTCCTACAACATGCCCGGCGCACTCTTGCTGCGCGCGGGTGCCAATATCGTGGTGCGGAACTCCGTGATCGCCCAGGACTCAGCGAGCGGAGTGTATGTCGACGATGGCACGAGGCCGGCCATTAGCGGTTGCCTCTTTGCCGGCGACGTGGGCAGCCCCATCGATGCCCCGGTGGATGCCTTCGGCCAGTTCACCAATCTGCACCTCGCGGCGGGCCAAAGCCCTATCGTGGCACGAGCCGGCACTATCGGCGCCTCCACTACCTGGCTGCCCTCCGCGGTGCCTATCGTGCTCCCGGGCAGGGTCACGCTGGCGGCGAACGTCACCCTCACTCTAGCCCCCGGCACGGTAATCGCCATGGCGCCTGGTGCCATCTTCCAGGTGGATGGCACGCTCAAGGCCGGCGGCACCGCCGATGCTCCGATCGTCGTTACCAGCGCGGCATCGCAGCCACAACCGGGCGATTGGCAGGCCCTGCTGTTCGAGAACCCCTCGGCGGTGGCCAGCAGCCTTACACACGTGCAGCTCCTCTACGGCGGCTTCGACCAGGACTATGACGTGCCCGGCATGCTCTTCATCCGGGCCGGCGCCAACATCAAGGTCGATAGCACCTTACTGGCAGACGACTCTACCGGCGCGGTCTACGTGGACGACGGCACGCGGCCAGTGCTTTCCAACCTGTACTTCGGCGCCGACCCCGGCAGCCCGATCAACGCCCCCGTCGATGCCCTCTGGCTCTTTACCGGCCTGCGTCTGGCACCAGGACAGGCGCCGGTCGTGGCGCGCCAGGGTAACATCCAGACCACGCAGACCTGGCAGCCGCTGGACACGCCCGTGATCCTGACCGGCACGGTGAACCTGGCCGCAGGCACGACGCTCACGATCGCTCCCGGCACCACGGTGCAGCTCGGGCCCGGTGCCCTGGTGCAGGTGGACGGCACGCTGCTTGCCGCGGGCACCGTAGCCGCGCCCATCACGTTCACCAGCGCCGCCGCGGAGCCCAAGCCTGGGGACTGGCAGACATTCCGTGTAGAAAACAGCAGCGCCGGCAAGACCGTGTTCAGCCACGTGCACATGCTCTACGGCGGCTACGACACGAATTACAACCTGCCGGGCATGCTCTTCATTCGGGCAGGCGCGAACATCTCGGTCACGGACTCCAGCTTCGCGCAGGGCTCAAACGGCGGCATCTACGTCGATAACGGCACGCAACCCACTATCACCGGGAACAGCTTTTCCAGCATCACGGGCGCCGCCATATCGATGCCCGCCGCGGATCAGTCGCTCGTGCACGGCAATACCTTTGGGCCGGGCCAGCAGGGCGTGCAGGTACGTACTTAAGCCAGTACCCGATGAAGTTCACAGAACGGAGGTAGGGACTGACCTCCGTGTCTGTCCATCCGTCCGCACGACGTGCGGAGGTGGAATCAGACAGAGCTGCGTCCCTACCTCCGTATCTGGACCGCCGGCCCAAACACATTCCGCGACGGCTCTGGTCTATGTCTAATTCTCTCCGGGCAACAGCCTCTGCACGGCGGGTTGCACGATGCTGGCGAGTACTTGCTGCCCCTGCGGCGTCGGGTGGAATGGCGCTTGATCATTCTTGCTGGAACCTGCATTGACACCAGCTTGTATGTGATCCAGCAGGATTGAGAGACCGTACGCCCACGGCTCGCTCGTGCACCACTCGTGCCCATCCATGGCCGTGCTGAAGTCCGCGAAGTCGACATTCTTGTCGCCGGCCATCACCGCGTGCACCCAGTCCTTGATGTTATTGGTGAGTTGGTTTTGCAAGCCACTGAGATACATGAACTGCGCCCCGGCCAGCGGGTAGACATCGGGGCAGTGGGTCTCAAACTGCCGGGGAAACGGATTGTAGTAGTTAGTGAAGACGATGCGCGGCACATGGTGCGCCGCCTTGCCCCGCGCCTCGATCCACTGTGCCAGCAGCGCATAGTGCGTGGAAAGCTCGCTCTGCTCAGCGAAATAGTCGCGCTGCACTGCGTCCCCAGGATCGTAGTTGGTGCACTTGAGGCTGCCTTGATGCATCACGCCCAGCGAGTTCGTGACGCACCACGTCACGATATCCGCGAACTGGATGTCGTCGGCACCCATGGTCACCAGCACGATGTCCGGGTGCGCGTCGTCATAGGCCTGATTGAGGCCGGCGCCGGTGGACCAGTCGCCGAATTCCGCCGGCCGCGCCTGCGTCGTGCCGCTCATCTTGGGCACCGTGATGCCATCGATCCAGCTCGCTCCCGTACAGGCCAGCTGCGTGAAGGTAGCATTCAGGGCGGTAGCAACCAGCTGGCCGTAGGCGTTTGGTGAGTCGTGGCACAGGGGGTACGGCCCGGGCCACGGCACACCCTGGTTGCCACCGACCCACTTCTGTGTGGTCGTGTCGTACGTCCAGCCCTCCAACGTACCCTCCCCGGACGCCACCGAGTCGCCCAGCTGCACGATGCTGAGCGCCCTGAAGTTGTAGGCAAACGATTTGTCACTGTCGCCGCCGGGTCCGCTGACCTGCACCTGTGTCTTCGTGGTGGCGCTACCCGGTGGAAGCTCGAGCTCCGCGATGATCGGCGTGGTGGCCGTGCACAGCGTGTCCGAGGAGCAGTGCACATCTTTCGCGGCGTATGCGGTCGTGCTCAGGCCGAAGAACGTGATCGCGGTCACCTTCCGGAGATTGCGGCCGTGGACCTCAATGGGCGTTTTCCAATCCACGGGAGGTGTATCGGGAGAGATACCGGTGATTTGCGGCAGCAAGGCTATGAAGTCGGCGGTGGCAGTCTTCTTCTGCACCGACACGACGGCGTCGGCCGGCTTGAATACGACCTGGTTGAGGTTAGGCGTGACCCTGTACGCGCCGCCGTACTGCAGCAGCGCGTTGTAGTAGCCGCTGCCATCGGTAGCGACGCAGGCGGCGTCCGGGCCATGGATGGCCACATTCACGCCGGAGACGGGATTCCCTTGCTCGTCCTTGACGTGCCCGTCGATGAGGTGCTGGTCCTTGTCCAGAATCACGTAGTAGTCATCGGAGTGCGCGTAGTCCATGTTGGAGAGGACTTCGAAGCTGATCGTGGTCCAGGCGGGAGGCCCACCTTCGCCCTCGCTGACTGTCCAGGTGCAGGTCAGGTCGGTCTGCGGGCAGTCATTTCCCCAGGCGATGCCGTCGAAGCACGGTCCCTGGCCATTAGGACCCGGATCCTTCTTGCACCAGGCAATGTGGCCCGTCACGGTCGCCGTCATCTTGTCACCCGGGTAGAACACGTGGCCACTCAGATGGACATTGGCAGCCCAGCTCTGCGCGAGGTCGGTGGGCGGCGAGCCCAGCGTTTTGCCCGGAGACGGCGTGCAGCCTGCTGCCTTGCTGCAGCTAGCCCTGGTCTGCTGGGCAGGCTGTAGCAGCCCGGCGAGCAGGAGCAGGAAGATGCCAAGGTGGGCGAACCGTGGTCGCAGAGCGTAGAGCCTCGAGATTGATCTCATCGTCGGTGTGCCTCCCATGCCACCGCAGGTGGCAGCATGCCAGTTCCTCTAAGCGCCGTGCACATCGTTCCACGGACTTAGGGAGGAGGGCAATAGGACGTTCGGGCTCAGCTGGGCGACTGAGGCAGCGAGTTAGAGCCCGCGCACCCTGCCAATCGTGACGCGCAGCGCCACCGAAAACTCTGCCTGCAGCGATTCCCAGGTGTAGCCAATGGCAGGAATCTCGGCCAGGTACTTCTCGCGATAGGCTGCCAGCGCGCTGGGCGCCGGCGCATCCGGGCTGACGCGTGCCTCGCCGGTGAAGATGACGATATCGTCACCACCCGCATCCGAGTTGAAGTGCAGCGAGACCTTGGGGTTTCGCGCGATGTGCCGCAGGCGCTTGGCGTCGGGCCGATTGTAGACCAGCAGCGCCTCGCCGTCCCAGTAGAACCACACGGGGTTGGGCTGCGGCGTGCCGGTAGCATCCACGGCCGTGAGCCAGATTACGTGCTCGTCGCGCAGGCGGCGCGCCACGCGCTCGCCGAACGGGGTGCTGGGATCGGGTAAGGGATTTGCCATCACACCGGCTCCTTCCACTCCTACTCGTAGCGCAGCGCTTCTGCCGGGTAGATGCGGGATGCTTGCCAGGCCGGCAGGTAGGTCGTGATCAGCGAGGCGATGTAGGCGATCACCACGATCACCACGATCTGCAGCCAGGGAACCGTGAAGGAGATGCTGTTGTTGGTCTGCGCGATCAGGTCGATTAGATTCTCGGCCACCCGCAGACCCAGCCCGATGCCGAGCAGCGTGCCCAGAATGGCGACGAAGCTGGACTCCAGCAGGAATGCGGTGCGGACCATACCCCGCTGGAAGCCGATGGCGCGCATCATGCCGATCTCCTGGCGGCGCTCCACCACGGCCCTGGTGGCCACGACGCCCAGGGCGGCAATCCCGACGACCAGGCCCAAGCCCATGAAGCCCTCGAGCAGGTCGAACAGCCCGATGGACACCGCCTGGTTGCTGTCGAACTGCACCTGCGATTCCTTGACGTCGAGCCCGTTCTGCAGGAAGGTCCGCCCGAGCGCGAGCGCGGTGGCGTGCACGTCGCCGCCCGGAGCCACGCGGAACACGAAGAAGTTGGGCGTAACGGCGGGCGACCCCGCCGCGGTGAGGGTGTTCTCCCCGGTGTACACGCCGCTGGTGAGTGCCGGTAGGTTCGCCGCGCGCTGGTCGAGCACGCCGATGATCGTGAGGGTGAAGATGGCGCCCGTGACCGCGTTGCGCATCTGAATGGTCACGGGAGCGAACGTCGCGTGGTCGTAGTAGGCGCCGTCAATGGTGAAGCCTCCGCCCTCGCCCATTTGGCCGCGCCGGCCCAGCACGAGGCTGCCGTCTACCACGGCGTAGCCCGGCTTGCTACCCAGTGTCTGCCAGACCTGGGCGTCGCTAGTGTAGCCACTGGCACGGGAGTGCAGCGTGAAGTCCGTGCTCGCCAGGTACTGATCGTCCAGGATATTGCCGATATTGTTGTGCCAGCTCTGGTCTTGCTGGCCCGGCTGGCGCAGCCCGACATTGATCTTGGCAATGCCCCCCGCTGCCGTAATGTCGTGCAGCGCGGGATTGGCGGCAATCGCGTGCTGCACGCCGCCTTGAATGGGGTTGTTGGGATTCGCGGCGCCGAATATCTGGTAGCCGCCGGTATCGCGGTCGAGGCTCAAGCTGCTGCTCGTGCTGCCGACGATAGCCGACATGAACATCAGCGTGAAGATCACCAGGCTAAACATGGCCAGCGTCAGGCCCGTGCGGAACTTGTGCTGCATCGGGTAGCTGACCGCCATCTTGATCACGGGAGCTAGGTGCCCGAACCGGCCGAACACGACGAGGAGTCCGCCAAGGAGCACGTCCACGTTGTACATGACGGTCCAAACGGCGCCGATGACCAGGAGAATGCCGGCGACGAAGAACATCTCCGGGCCCGCGTTCAGGGACGGCACGCCAAATTGGCTCCAGAAGTCGAAGGGCAGCAGCCAGTAGACGACCAGGCCGATGCCGGCCAGCGAGTAGCCGATGCGATTCCGCACCGCGTCGTCCACATGCCGGACATGCAGGAGCCAGCGCACCAGCATGGCGATGCCAATCACCATAAAGGATCCACCCAGGCCGAAGAAGATCTCCTGGCCCGTACTGATGCCCACCGGTACCAGCGGGACGCCGATCAGCAGGAAGAGCCACCCGCGGCTGAACGCTGCCCCGAACAGGTGCCTGCAGTGCCAGAGCAACAGGCCCAGCAGCACGAGCAGCCCGAGCACGCGCAACCGACCCCGGAGGAGGAGCAGGACGATTCCCAGCCCCCAGAGGGCGCGTCTGCCGGTATGTCCCGGCTGGAAGTTCAGGCCAAACTCACGCTTGGTCTGCGCCCAGGCATGGCCGATGTCGGTCTTGACGCCGAAACTCTCCGGCAAATCGCGGATCGCGGCCACGACATTGAGCCGGCTGACGCGGAAGGAGGCAAAGGCCACGGTGAGGAACGTGGCGAGCGCGCCGAGGCAGAAGGACACGACCAGGCTGCGCGGCTCGATGTGGCCCACGAGTGTGAAGTTGGTAGAGATGCTGCTGAGCAATCCCGCCATGATCTGCACCATGCCAAGCCCCACACCAATGCCAAGAATCATGCCTACCAGGGCCGCCCCCAGGTCATAGACGTAGCCCTCGAACAGGAACTGCTGGATGAGGTGGCGGCGCTTGGTGCCCACGGCCCGCGCCATGCCCATCTCCGGACGGCGCTCCGCCGCGAGCATGGTGAAGATGAGGAAGATCAGCATCACGCCCGCGGCGATGGAGAAGAGGCTGAATGCCACGAAGAAGGTGGTGAAGATGCTGCCAAAGGTATTGGCCGCGTCGAGGCCGTTCTTCTTGAGCGGCGCGACGCGATAGTCGCTGATAGATGCAAGCGCGTCGTTGAGCGTCGCGCTCACCTGGGCGGGCGCCTTCATCGACATGAGGGGCTGGGAGACATCCGTGTCGCTCAGCAGGCTGCGCAACGAATCGGTTATTCCTGGCAGAGCAAGCTGGGTCTGCAGCTGCTCGAGCTTGGTCTTGGCGGTGCCGGACTGGCTCGTCACCAAGGAGGCCAGGGCGCTCATGCCGGCGTCCCCGTTCAGCAGCGCCTTCACCTTGGCCACTTCATCGTTATTGGCCAGCAGTGAACGCAACGTATCGGTCACGCCATCGCTGAGTGCGTAGCCGCCCGTTAGGTTGCCCTGATTCGACACGAGCATCGTGGTCACCGCGCCTGGCTTGCCGAGCAGAAGTTGGACACTGCTCAGCGGCGCCAACACCGTGGGGTCGGCGGTTTCTCCGTTGGACATCAGGCCGCCGGATGCCAGGTACTCGTCCCGCAGGATCGCGCGGACGGTCACGCGGACCGGATAGGTACCGACAAAGGTCTGCAAGGTATCGCCCGGATGCGCACTGAGGTTATCGGCTGCCTGCTGATTGATGTACACCTGGTCGAGGCCGAGCTGGCTGATGGTGACCCGCGCGCCATCGACGGTGGTCAGCGGACCAAAGGCCGCGGGGTAGTTGGCGGCAATGCCTGCCAGTACGTTCTGGTCCTTGGTCTGCCCCGACGTCAGGTCCTGCAGGGGAATACTGCGTGCCACCACGCCGGTGACGCCTTTGACGTTCTCGTCGTGGGCCAGCGCTGCGACGATGCGCTGCTGTGCAGAGACAGGGATATAGGTCGCGGCAATCAAGCCGCCGCCCATGCCCAGACGTCCGAGTTGCGCGCCGGAAGCGGTGACCGTTTCATCGATGTTGCCCAGGTTGGTGATCGTCGCGGAGCGAATGGAGTAGCTGACGGTATCGCCGGTGCTGAAGGCGCTGGTGACGATCACCGTGCTGAGCATCAGGCCAACGATGATGAGGATCGTCTGCGCGCGCCGCCGGGGAATGTTCCGCAGGCCCAACTTCAGAAACAAGCGATTGGATACCGCGAGCGCGACCACCACGCCGGTGATGAGCAGGAACGCGGCCAGCATCCAGGCCATGATGGTGTCCATCGAAAGACCGAACAGCGAATCCATTGATGTGCTCTCTAGCTACTGCATGCCGCCACCAGTCATCAGTTGAGGACGGTACCAGTTCGGTTACGTGGCGGCAAGGGCTCAGGAGAGCAGAGCTAGCGGGTCCGCGCGAGCCATGCCCGCTGGTTCGAGCCTAAGATCGAGGAGCTGAGTGCCTTGTTCGCTGCTCATCAGTCGAATGGCCGAGTGAGCCTCGAGTACGTTACGAACGTTTGCTTCGGGCGCATTTGAGCCGCGGTATGGGCTCGGCGACGTGCTCCGTGGCGCCTGGAAGCCGTTGCGCCGGCGCTATCCCTCGAGGCCCTTTAGTAGATCATTGGCCGGCCGCGGCTGCAGGCCTGCTTTCTCGAGAGATAGGCCAGTTGCCAATGTCGGCGATCGCATCGCCTGGATCTCGGCGGGAACAGGCAGCTGCAGGCTCGCAAGGTAGGCGTTCCTCGCCGCGCTTGAGATTGTCGCCGAGGCGGCTGGTCCGGCGGTCTGCTGCTGGTGCAGATCGCTTTGTCCCGCCGGTGCCGCCATGCCGCCCGTAATCCGAGCCGCATCAGGGGAAGTGCTGCTGATCTTGAGATCCGTCGAGCGCTGCGACAGGAGCTGCATGTTCGCGGCAGCATTTTGGCTGATTTCTTCCTGAGCAAGGTTGGGCGCAACCTTGTTGATGCTTTGAGGCGACATCTAGGACCTCCGACCTCCACAGACCGGCCAACCAGCCGGATCAGAACTCCGCTTTCGCGATTGCGCTTATCATAAGCCTGATGCTCGTGGGGCTCAACTCCGAATGTGCACGGGGCGCTTGTTAGGATGTTGGAAGACCAGATACTGCGCTGTTCGGCCTGCCGTGTGCTAGACACCCTCGCGCATCGACAGCGTATCCGTCGCCGAAGTAGCCTATCAGGTATGAGCTGCGGCGGAGCACCGCGCACGATCGTGCTGCAGGAGCAAAAGCCTAGTGGCAGTGAACGCCGCGACTCAGGGATAGGCGCCGCAATCGATACCCGGACGGGATCGGGAGGAGGACTGTATGTGGTGGCAGGACCTGCTGTGGGGACTCTGGAACGGGATCTCGGCCTGGGCCGTCTTGATCGTGCACGCGTTTGGCGGCTGGCCCCAGTATCCATTCTTCAACATTGCCAGGAATGGCAACTGGTATGACCTTGGCTTCCTGTTCGGTGCAGGCTCCCCATTCCTCGGGATCTTCAGGCGTCGCGGGTCGCGCGACGGCCGGCGGTCGTGAGGCACAACGTCGGCTTCACCGTCGGCTTGGGCGTATAGAACGAAATCACCCTTGCTGACGCAACATCTCCTGCTGGACTTTGCCGTCATCCTGGTGGTAGTGCAATCTAGCATGTAGCGGCTGCAGCGCGATAGCTAGCCGCGAGAGCGCCACCAGAGCAAGTAGTGGCTGAAGGGGGACGAGCTATGAACGTGAATATGGCCTGTACTCACCTCGGGCAGATAAGGGACGTGACGCCCAGCGCGAATGGTTGCGAAGATTGCCTGAAAATCGGCGACACCTGGGTGCACTTGCGTGAGTGTCTAGTCTGCGGGCACGTCGGTTGCTGCGACTACTCGAAGAACAAGCACGCTACCAAGCACTTCCACGCCACGCAGCATCCCATAATCCGGTCCATTGAGCCCGGCGAGGACTGGCGGTGGTGCTATGTCGATCAGATAGAGGTGTGAGCAGCACGAGAAAGGATACCGTCGTGAACACGCCTGCGATGCCGGCCGGTGCGAGCCTCGACAGGTGGCCGGCTCTGCCGCTGGACGAATGGCGCGAAACGTATGCCACCCTGCACATGTGGACGCAGATCGTGGGCAAGGTGCGAATGGCGCTCAGCCCACCCGTCAACCACTGGTGGAACGTAACGCTGTACGTCACCGCACGCGGCCTGACAACCTCGCCAATTCCCTACGGCACCCGCACCTTCGAGGTGACCTTCGACTTCATTGACCACAACCTGCGTATTCAGACGTGCGACGGTGCGAGCAAGGCGCTGGGCCTGTTCCCGCGCTCGGTCGCCGACTTCTACCGCGAGTTCATGGCGGCGCTTGGCGCGCTCCAGATCGACGTTCAGATAAATCCACTGCCGCAGGAAGTGCCTGATCCCATTCGCTGCGACGAGGATACCTTGCACTGCGCCTATGACGCGGCCTATGCCCACCGCTTCTGGCGCGCCCTGGTGCAAGCCGATCGGGTGTTCAAGCAATTTCGTGCCGCCTTCATCGGTAAGTGCAGCCCCGTGCACTTCTTCTGGGGCAGCTTCGACCTGGCAGTGAGCCGCTTTTCCGGACGGCGGGCCCCGGAGCGGCCGGGCGCGGACCACATGACGCAGGAGGCGTATTCTCACGAGGTGATCAGTTGCGGCTTCTGGCCAGGCAGTGGGCCGGTGCAGGAGGCATCGTTCTACGCCTATGCCGCCCCGGCGCCGGAAGGGCTCGGCCGCGCCGTGATTCGCCCGCCGGTGGCGCACTACAGCTCCGAGCTGGGTGAATTCTTACTCCGCTATGACGATGTGCGCACTGCCGCGGACCCGGATGGGCTGCTCCTTGCGTTCCTGCAGAGCACCTACGAGGCAGCAGCGGATCTGGCGAAGTGGGATCGCGCGGCCCTCGAGCGCTAGCAGCACTAGGTTCGGTGGATGAACCGGAAGACCAGGAGACTGGCCAGCAGCCCTGCGGCCAGGCCGATGCCGGCCGTGATGGCGACATGGAGAACGAGGACACCTCCAAGCAAGGCACCGCTGAGCATCGCGGCAACGGCCGCGAGCCGGCGACCAGGATGCGGGCTGCTGCCGCCTGCCGGCCGGGATTCAGCCGCAAGTCCGGTGAGGGTCAACGTGAGCACGGTGGTGGTTAGATCGGCGACGGCCAGCCGCCGGGCCGTCGCATTCTGCAAGCCCATGGCGAGCGCCATCAGCACAATGAGCACATATTGAGCGGCACCAGCGACGTGTCCCCCGCCGGCCGCTGCTACGATCAAGGCAGCGATCGCTAGAGCAAATTCGAGCGCAATCGCGATAGTCAGCAACCGCAGACGCTGCGCACCTAGCCGGACACCGAGGCGCCCGCCGGCAGCAGCACCGGCCAGGAAGGCGGCGAGGGCGGCAAGCGAGGCGGCGATGGACAGCCCACCGGCTCCCGCGAAGGCAAAGCCCAGGAACACGATGTTTCCGGTCATGTTCGCGACGAAGACATGACCAAGCGCAAGGTAGCTGGCCGCGTCGACCACACCGGTGACGACCGTAATGACCAGCAGCATGGACGACAGGAGGGCGTCCTGATCCTTCGAGTCGGAGATCGCGATCCGCGCCGACGAGATGTAGCGATGGACGAAGCCCAGATCCTGCGAGGTCATGAGAGCCTGTGTTGCGGTGCTTTCCAGCGGAGACCCCTTAAGGACGGTGGCGCGGCTGCCGCGCCGCCGGTGATCCACACTCGGTAGAACACAGCCTAGCAGAGCGCATGCTGTTGTTCAAGCTGCGCACGAAACGCGGATAGCCTACGCTCACCTACTTGACCGGATTCCCACCGACGCCTAGAATGACAATGCATCGACGATCTATGCAACGAGAGGTAGAGGAGCGTGGTAGGTGGGGATCTGAAGCGCAGCTCGATGGCCACGCTGATTCTCACGGTGCTGCGGGACGGCGCGCTGCACGGCTATCAGTTGGCGCGCGAGATTGAGCGCCGCAGCCAGGGCTACTTCGAGTGCAAGGAGGGCACGCTGTACCCAGCTCTCCATAAGCTTGAACGCGAGGGACTGGTGGCCGGCGAGTGGCAGCTGGTGGGCGACCAGCGCCGTCGCCGCTGCTACGCCATCACGCCGGCCGGCGAGCGCATGCTCGCTGCTTCGAGTGCCGAGTGGCGCACGTTCGCCACGCGCCTGCTCGCGATGATCGAAGCGTAGCGCTATGGACATCGATAGCTACGTTGAGTGCGTGACGACCGGCCTGCGGCTGCCTCATGAGCGCGTTGCAGACATCGGCGAGGAGCTGCGCAGCCATCTGGAAGACGCGGTGCGCGACCTGCAGCTTCGGGGGTTGCCGCGGGCAGAGAGCGAGCAGGAAGCTATTCGGCGCTGCGGCCCGGCCCTGGCTATCGCGACCGCTTTTGCGGAAGAAGAGCGCCCAGATCGCCTCTTGTGCCGCGGCCGGCACTCGCGGCCCGTGCTGTTGGCCGCCGCGCTCGCCACCGCACTGCTCACGCTTGGCGGCGCCGCGGTCGCAACCGCCCACAATTCGCCTCCGGCCGCGGTGCACAACATCCCAACGGCACTGCGTGCACCGCTGCAGAGCCGAGCGAGTCTAGCCACAAGCCGCTGCAGCGATGCCCAAGCACACGAAGGAGCAGCATGCCAGTGAAGTCACACAGAATCCGCCGTATCCTCATCGATCTCGTCCCTACTCTGCTGATCGCCTTGGTGCTGTACCTCGGCCTGCACATTGCCGTCGAGCCGAGAATCGTGCTGGGGCAGAGCATGGAACCCACGTTGCACAACAACGAGTATGTGCTGCTCGACAAGTTCAGCTACTGGTTTCACGGCCCGGAACGCGGCGACATCGTCGTGTTCCACTATCCCCTGGCGCCGTCGGTAGACTATATCAAGCGCGTCATCGGTGTGGCGGGCGATCACGTGCAGGTAGACGGCGGCAACGTCTACGTCGACGGTGCGCGGCTGAGTGAACGCTACATCGCGGCGCAGCCCGACTACACCGACAATCGCGTCGTCCCCAACGGCTATCTCTACGTGCTTGGCGACAACCGCGACAATTCGAGCGACTCGCACATCTGGGGCCTGCTGCCGCTCAAGGACGTGGTGGGCCGAGCGCTAATCGCCTATTGGCCGCTGAGCGATGCCAGCTTCCTGGCAGATCCGTCGTATCCCGGCGTGCACTGATGACCTTGCGGGCACATGCGGGGCGATCATCGTCCTGTCATACTCATGCTCTATGATGGGTGTAACGGGCCGATAGACTCACCCATGGAGGAACACGATGAACATCGTTAGTATCGTACGGCGGATTGGCGCTATTCCAGGACTGCAGCAACGCACGCTCTCCACGCTTGCCAGGTGTGCGGCGCTGCTGGAAGGTCTGGACCGCGATCGGGATGGCCGCCGCCGCAAGCGCCGGCATCGGAAGCCGGCGCCGCCGAAGGATTAGAGACTATACCGGCGAGGCCGCGAGCTGGACGGAGTTCAGACTCTTCTGCACTTGCTCGTACTCCTGCGCCAGATCGGGCGGACGGGTGTTGATCCCCGGCAGGCCCAGGCTCACAATACCGATCAGCACCCCCGTGCCTCCGCTGGCCGGCCACACGCGTGCTTCACATTGTGCCTCGATGGGCTGGCCCTTGAGTTGAAGCACCGCGTCGGCGATGCCGTATTGCACACCTTTGACGGAGCGTAGCGTGTTGCTCACCGCGCCGAGCGGCGTTCCCAAATCGCGCAGAAAGCCCGAGACATACGCCGAGCTGGTGATACTTCCCTTGGTAGGCGCAGTGAACCCGACGATCAGGCTCAGATCGCCGGCGGACGCGATCTGAAAGCTGCCCGTCTGGCCAACGGAGGGCGTCCAGGTGGAGGGGTATGCCAGCGAATACCCGGCTCCCGCGGGCGAATAGGTCTTGGTGGTGTAGGCCTTGGCCAGCGGAGTGGCTGAGCCCTGCTTGGTGGCGATGAGCCGCATCGTCGTACTGACGCGCTCGCTCAACGTCGTGGCGTGACTTCCCTGCTTGTCGGTGACTTTGCCACTGCCGTTGAGCGTCTGCAACAGATTTTCCGCGATGAACTCGCCGCTATCGATGCCGAAGCTCCAGGTACCGGATTCGCTCATGCGCACCGCGAGCGTCGAGTTCTTCCCAGAGGACTTGGAGGTCACGGTGCCGCTCGTCTTTGCGGTGGTTGCCACAACTGCAATGCCGCCAGACGCACTGGTGCCGATCCCTGTCAGCTTGCTGCTGAGGCTGATCGGCTTTCCATTGTCGACCCAATAATTGTCGATTGTGGATGTCCAGGTGCTGCCAACTGAGACCGGTTGCGCGGCAAGCTGGCCTACATCGTTCAGTCCGTACGCTCCGCGGTACACGCAATACTGCGTGCCGTCGACCTCCTGAATACAGGCGCTGGCGGGCGAAGTGAGCTGATCGGGCGAGACTGTCTTGTGCGTCGTCTTCCCGTTGTGTACATCAGTGGACGCGCCGGAATCGGCGACGATCGACATCGTGGCGTTGCCCACTGAATCCACGCTGTGGACCACGTAGTGCGATAGGTAGATGACGGTGGTGGTATCCGTGTCGACAGGTTGACCGGCAGTAACTGTCTTTGTGGTCGACACCGATTTGGTGCTGTAGGTCAAGATCTCACCCGGTTTGAACGTGTAATGCAAGTGCACGGTGGCAGCGGCCGCGCTCGCCGGCGGCTGGTAACCTGCATTGACGGTAAGTACTGTTAGCAGGGCAAATGCGAGTCTTTGGACGATGCGAGACATCTACACCCCCTTTGCGGGTCTGTTGCCGGCCACTACGAGATCAGCCTGGCACCACGCTGAGGTGGCCCCTTCGCTTCACCGGTGATGTGGTGCTACGAGCCGCGACGGAAAAGCCACCTGTGTAGGCATGGTAGCCCGTTTGGTCAATCAAGGTTTCAGCGTCCCTCGACCAAGATGAAGTTACCACTTGCGGCCGAGCGCCGCAGCGCTTTTGCCGCCTCGTACTCGGGTGAAGTCCACCACGCTTTGGCACGCTCCACGCTGTCGAAGCTGATGATCACGAGCCGGCCTGGCTCCCAATCGCCCTCGAGCACCTCAGATTGGTCGGCCAGTGCAAGGTAGCGACCACCGTACATGGCTACGGCCGGGCCGGCCGCTGCCGCGTACTGCGCGTACGCATCCTTGTCGGTAATGTGAATGTTAGCTATGACATAGGCCGGCATTGGCTTGCTCCCCTCGCCCGCGCGGTGATTTCGTGACTCCATGGTACGGTACGCCGCGGTGTGCTGGGGACAGCCTACACCATTCCAGGCGTTCCTTGCCGGGTGGCCACTGCTGGGCGGACTTGTTCCCGGCCCGAAGCCCGTTCGGTACGGAGCACCGGCGGCGCATCAGATCCAGCTGCGCGTACACTCAAACGGCGACTGCGGCGAGCCTGTCTGCTACGAGGCGATGCTGCTCGATGCTACCCCGTAACTTGCCAACCAGCAGCACCCGGTACACTGATTGAAGACGAAGTAGCAACCGGGTGACGAGCGCGACAGGAGCGGCATGTGGAGCAAATCGGCGGCCCGGATGGCGTGGGCTACCTGCGCGGCTGGCTGATGGCGGCACGCCCCGCCACCTTGCCCGCGGCCGTGGTGCCGGTACTGGTAGGTGGGGCCCTGGCGGTGGCCAACCGGCATCTGCATCCAGTCGTCCTACTGGCCACGCTCCTGTGCTCGCTCTCGATCCAGGTTGGCGCCAACCTCGCCAACGACTACTTCGACTTCCGCCATGGTGCCGATACTGCCGAGCGCCTGGGACCCACGCGCGTCACCCAGAGCGGCATCTTCAGGCCTAATCAGGTGGCCCTGGCTACGGCTATCGCCTTTGGCGTGGCCCTGCTCCTCGGGCTCTACTTAGTTTCCGTCGGCGGGATGCCCATCGTACTCATCGGCCTCTTCTGCATCGGCTGCGGCCTTGCTTACACGGGCGGTCCTTTCCCGTTCGGCTACCACGGGCTTGGCGACCTGTTCTGTTTCCTGTGCTTTGGCGTGCTCGCGGTCACCGGTACCTACTGCCTGCAGGCCGGGTCAGTGACCTTCACCGTGCTGCTGGCCTCGGCGCCGGTGGGTTTACTCTGCACCAACATCCTGGTGGTGAACAACCTTAGAGATATCGATACGGATCGGGCCGCGGGGAAGCGCACCCTGGCCGTGCTGATCGGCCGCGACGCCACGCGCCGCCAGTATGTGCTATTCTTGCTGATTGCGTATGCTCTGCCGCTCACGCTGCAGCAAGTCGGCGCCAGCTCCATCTTCCTGTTCTGGCTGCCCTACGTTACCGCGCCGCGTGCCGCCCGGCTGGCCCTCTTCGTGTTCACCAAAGAGGGCCGCGTGTTGAATCTGGCGCTCAAGGATACGGCGCTGCTGCACCTGCAGTATGGGGTGCTGTTCGCGATTAGCTTGTTGCATTAGGGCCTTTCGCGCTGGGTCTGGAATGTCTAGCGAGTACGGTGTAGAGGCGCGCGTGCCGTCGGTTATCATCCTGCTCGAACGCAGCGTCAGGTAGCTCGAATCGCCCCACGGGTAAGGAGAATCACGTGCGCGTTGCACTCATCGCCGACGTGCATGCCAATACCGTCGCTTTGGATGCTGTCCTTGCTCGGCTTGCCATAGAGAAACCCGACCACATCGTCTGCCTGGGCGATGTCGCGACACCCGGCCCCGATCCCGTCGGTGTGCTTGAACGACTCCGCTTCGGCTTCGGAGGCGAACGTGGGGATGTTGTCGAGAGTGCCTGACATCTTCCGGCTCAAGGCCGTGTGTTGCGATATGTTCTACGTTAGCATCGTCCCAGTCAAACATGAACCGAGACCGTTAGGATAGGCATGCACACAGTGAATCGCCCGGCGATGCCCATCGGCCAGGATATCCTACCTGACTGGCTGTCCCGTCGCGCCGCAGAGCGTCCTGACGCACCGGCGCTGATCGCGGGGACTGGGCCAGGCGCGGTGCGCTGGACGTGGCGCGACCTAGACCGGCGCACCGCGGCACGAGCCGCCGAGCTGGCGAGCCATGGCGTCGAGCCGGGCAACCGCGTGGGAGCACTTCTGATCAACGGCCCTCATTATGTCGAGACGGTGCACGCGCTCATGCGCCTGCGCGCCATCCTGGTGCCGCTGAACGTACGGCTGGCGCCGGGCGAGCTGGCCTGGCAGGTGCGGCATTGCGGGGCGCGCCTGCTGCTGTGCGACGCCGGCACGGTCCAGACGGGAGCAGCGCTGCAGGGGCTGGTGCCAGATGTGGATGTCATGGATGTGGATCTGGACAGTGGGGGCGGCCTGCAGGCCACGGCTGGCCTGGCAGGTGAGGCACCACGGCCTGAAGGCTGGGGTCTCCGGTCCGCCGGCGGTTGGCCCGAGGCTGATCCGGACGACGGCGCGCCGGGGCACCTATCCCCAGAGTGGAAAGCGCGCGTTCCCGGGATGGACGGGGCAGATTCGCGTCTGGATCTGGCGGCAGTGCAGTGTATTATGTACACCTCCGGCACCACGGGCCGGCCAAAGGGGGCGCTGCTCACTTACGGCAATCACTGGTGGAATGCGATCGGCTCCGTGCTGAATCTCGGCCTGCAGCCGGACGATCGCTGGCTGGCGTGCCTGCCGCTGTTTCACGTAGGCGGGCTTGCGATCGTGATGCGCTGCGCGATCTACGGTATTCCTATCGTGTTGCCAGAAACGGGCCCCGCTGCAAAGAGCGAGGCGGATCGTCGTTTCGATCCTGCCGCGGTGAATGCCGCAATCAATGGGGAGGCAGTGACGATCGTCTCGGTGGTGAGTATAATGGTGGCTCGCCTGTTGGAGGCGCAAGGAGAACGTCCCTACCCGGATACACTCCGCTGCATGCTGCTGGGGGGCGGTCCGGCACCACGGCCGCTGCTGGAGGCGTGCGCGCGGCGTGGCATCCGCATCATGCACACGTATGGCCTGACTGAGACGGCCTCGCAGTGCGTCACGCTCTCGCCCGCCGATGTCTTCAGGAAGCTCGGCTCGGCGGGCCGGCCGCTGTTGCCAAACGAGGTGCGGATTCTCGTGGATGACGCGCACGCCGGTGCTACGCATGAGACTCGAGCGGGCTTGACGAGAGCGGGCGAGACGCCCGCGCCCCCTGAGATCCCCGGCACAGTTCGGGAGATCGGCGAGATTCTCGTACGCGGTCCGAGCGTCTGTGACGGCTATCTGCCCGACGACGGGAATCTCGCGGCGCCAGTGCCGGCAACTGATGGCGAGGGCTGGCTGCACACCGGCGACGTGGGCTACCTTGACCAGGAGGGCTACCTGTATGTGCTCGACCGCCGGACGGATCTGATCGTCAGCGGCGGAGAGAACGTCTACCCAACCGAGGTGGAAGCGGTACTCCTCACCCATCCTGGCGTGGCCGAGGCTGGCGTGTATGGGGTTGCCGATGAGGTTTGGGGACAGCGCGTGGCGGCAGCCGTCGTACCACGCACCGGCACCGCTATTGTCGCGGCAGAGCTGCGCGCTTTCTGCCGCGACCGCCTTGCCGGTTTCAAGGTGCCATCACTAATCCACGTCGTGGCCGCCCTGCCGCGCAATGCCGCGGGAAAGCTGCTGCGACGCGAGCTTGTGCGAGACTTACTCAAGCCAGGAGACAGGTAAGCATGCCTGAAGGCAGCGAACCGACAGCAACGGGGCCAGCCATAGCAGAGCCATTTCCCGATCGGTTGCTTACGTTCCTGACCAACCATGAGGCCGACTTCCGGGTGCTCCACCACGAGCCCGTGCGCACCAGCGCGGAGGCCGCGACGGTACGGGGAACTGCCCCCGAGCAGGGCGCCAAGGCGCTGGTCTTCCAGGCTGATGACCGGCTCGTGCTGCTGGTGCTCCAGGGCCACCTCCGAGTCGATACGCCCGCGTTCAAGCGTGCGGCCGGCATCAAGAACCTGCGCATGATCGCGGCCGACGACTTGCACCAGCGCTTCGGACTGGAAGTCGGGGCGGTGCCGCCGTTTGGACATCTGCTGGGACTGCCCACCCATGTCGACGAGCAGCTGCTCGCAGTGCCCCGCATCGCCTTCAATGCCGGCAGCCGCACGACCTCGGTAGTACTCGCTACCACCGACTTCGTGCGGCTGGAGCAGCCGACCGTGGGGCGCTTTGTCGTGGACGGCGCTACTCCACATCCCACCTAAACGTGCGGGTGGACACCGCCAGTGCGACGGCGGAGGTTATGGCCAGCACCACGAAATCGACACCGATTGAGCTGATGGGCAGACCCTTTTCCATCACGTCGCGGAGTCCGTTCGCCAGGTAGGTGAGCGGCAGCACATTGATGATCGGCTGCAGCCAGCCGGGCGCGCCGGAGACCGGGAAGTATATCCCGCTCAGGAACATCATGGGCAACGTGATCACATTGCCGATTGCGCTCGCGGACTCGACCGTACTCGCCAGGCCCGAGACTGCGAAGCCGATGGTGAGGAAGGCCAGGCCGCCAAGCATTGCCAGCGCAATGAGCGTCCCCATGCTGCCGACCACGTGCACGTTGAACAACAGGGTGGCCACGCCTACGAGGATAGCTACCTGCGCGAGCACTACGAAGAGCTGGCTGATGACGTTGGAGAGTACGAACTCCCAGGTCTGCATCGGCGTGGCTCGCAGCCGTTTGAGGATGCGTTTCTCACGATAGCCCACCATGCGGCTGGAGACGCCGATCACGCCCGAGGTCATGAGCGCGAAGGCGATGATGCCCGGCGCCAGGAAGTCGATGTAGCGGGTGCTGACAGCCGAGATGCCTTGCTGATTCAACACGACCTGTGGTCCGATCCCGGTCCTCTGCTGGAGCATGTGCTCATCGATACCCTGGACGACCTGGCTGACCAGCGCCACTACGGCGCTCGATTGGGTTAGGTTCGTCTGGTCGTAGTACATGGTGACGGGCACGGGTTGTCTCGAAGTGGGCAGTTGACCGGGGATCACCAAGACCGCGTCACGGTCGCCGTTCTTGAGGGCTGCGCGCTCCTCGGCTTCGCTGCCGGTCTTGAGCGTGACATCCTTGATGTCGCCGAGAGCCTGGCGCGCGGCAGCCGTGATAGGGTTGTGCGAATCGCCCACGACGCCCACGGTCACGCCGAAGCCGCCGCCGTTGCCCAGCACGAGTGCCAGCAGCACCAACATGATGATGGGGAATGCCAGGTTCCAGAACAGAGCCTGCCGCGCGCGGAAGGTCATCTTGATATTGGCTATGGTCAGACTGCGAAACCGGTTCATGCGCGGAGGCTCCTTCCCGTCAGGTGCAGAAACACGTCTTCGAGGTTGCCGCTGCGAATCTGCAGATTGCTCAATTCCAGGCCCAGCTCGGTGGCCATGCGCAGCAAGCCCACCAACGTCTCCTGCGGATTATCCGTATGGATCTCGAACCCTGTGTCGTCGAGGCGTGCTTCCTGCACGCCGTCGAGTGCCTGGATGCGATCCAGCGAGAGCGGGCGAGCCGTGGAGCCGCTGATGATTGGCGGCAGATTCAGGCCGGCAATCAGGCCGCGAGGCGTATCCAGGGCCAGCACCTCACCATGGTCCATGATGGCCACGCGGTCGCAGAGCTCTTCTGCTTCCTCCATGTAGTGGGTCGTCAGCACGACAGTCTGCCCAGCGCGGTTGATCTGCCGCACGAGATCCCAGAGGTTGCGCCGCGCCTGCGGGTCCAGGCCGGTGGTGGGCTCGTCGAGGAAGACCACCTGAGGCTTGTTCACGAGGGTCAGGGCGATGGAGAGCCGCTGCTGCTGCCCGCCCGAGAGCTGCTCCACGCGATTGTTGCGCTTCTCCGTGAGATTCACCTGGCCAAGCAGCTCGTCCAGCTCGCCATCCGTCATGCCATGCTGGTAGAAGGAGGCGAACAACTGGAGCAGCTCGAAATTGGTCAGGTGATCGAACAGCGCGGTGCTCTGCAGCTGCACGCCGATGATCTGCTTCAGCCGTGCCGGCTGGCGTATGGCGTCGATGCCGCAGACACTGATGGTCCCGCCGTCCGGCTGGCGTAGGCCCTCGATCATCTCCAATGTGGTCGTTTTCCCGGCGCCGTTTGGGCCGAGGATGCCGAACACCTCGCCCTTGTGGATTTCCAGGTCGACGTGCTTGACAGCCACGACCCTGCCGTATGACTTATGTAGACCCGCGATTGCGATGACCGCCTGGCCTACCTCTTGATCTGCCAGCATTCTGGCCACTGCGCTTCTCCCTTCTGCCGGCAGCGCCGCCGCTCAACCGCGTCGTGGGTGGCGCCGCCCAGCACTACAAAGTCAGCGTACGCGAGACTTGGTCATGGAAGTCAGTGCGGAAAGTCATGGTGGGGCACCCCGACCTTCGTCGTGAATGGCGTAGCTGGTAGCATGCACGCATGCGCTGCACAGCATCTATAGTGAAGCCGCGATGGCACCCGCACGTTGCGCCTTGGCGATGGACTGGCGAGCCGGCGTAGCTGAAGGGACGAGCGCGACCCAGGGGGTGTCCCCCGCGCTCCCGGCAGTGTGCGGCTCGATGTAGGTCCCGCCGTGGTTTCGGTTTCGGCAGCAGGGGAGTAGCACGCAATGAGCAGGATCGTCGTATTCAACGTCAGCTCGGCCAGCCTCAAGTGGTCGCTACTCGATGTGACCACGGAAGCGCTGGCGGCAGGCGGCGAGGAGCCCTACGCCGAGGCTGCCGGTAGCAACGTTGGCAACCTGGTGCGACAGGTGCTCACTGCGGCCGGTGCGGTGGAGGCGGTCGGCTATCGGGTGGTGCACGGTGGCTCGGTCTTTCGCGAAGCAGTGCGAGTCGATCAGCAGATGATCGACATGCTGATCACGCTCAACGAACTGGCCCCACTGCACAATCCGGTGACCATCATGTGTATGAAGGCAGCGCTGGAAACCGCGCCGGAAGCCCTTCATGTCGCGGCATTCGATACCGCGTTCCACCGAACGCTACCAGAGAAGGCCGCGACGTATGCCATTCCCCGCGAATGGACTGAGCGATATGCTGTCCGCAAGTTCGGCTTCCATGGGCTGAGCGTGGCGTACGCCGTGCGGCGAGTGGCCGAGCTGTTGCACGGTACGCCGCACCGGCACATCGTGTGCCACTTGGGCGTTGGCTGCTCGGTGACTGCAGTGCGCGATGGGCAGTCAGTCGACACCAGCATGGGCTTCACGCCCCTTGAAGGGGTGATGATGGCCACGCGGACTGGGACTCTCGACCCGGGCCTGGTCCTGTACCTCGTGCGCAATGGCATCGACGTGGAGTCTTGCTATGACGCGTTTGAGCATCGCTCCGGTCTATTGGGAGTATCCAACGTGTCGAGCGACATCCGGGCGATCATGGAAGAGGCCACACGCGGCGATTCGCAGGCGCGACTGGCCTACGACATGTTCATTCACAGTGCGGTGCGGGTGGTGGGCGGCATGGTGGCCGCTTTGGGGGGGCTGGACGTTCTAACGTTCACCGGCGGGGTGGGCGAGCACCAAGCCCCTATACGCCAGCAGGTTGCGAGCGCCCTGGCCTATCTCGGCGTGGCGCTGGACCCCGTGGTGAACGGGCAAACAGCGGGAGACCGGGACATCAGTAGCGCCGATTCAAGTGTGCGCGCCTTCGTAATCCAGTCCCGCGAAGACTTGAGCGTCCTGCGCGAGGTCAAGGCTTTCATCGAGAGACGACAGGCGGGTTGAAGCAGAAGTCGACGTGGTCATCATGCACGCTGCTGACCTCACCCAGGCGAACGTTTCACCGCGCATCTCCTTCTTTCTCGTTTGCGCCGTTCGGCCGCGTCTTGTCGCCTGGACCATGCCAGACACCCTGTTGCGTAGCCTCGCGCCAGCCGCTGCCTGGGCACAGCGCGCGGCGGGCCCAACCGGCCTCCAGGCGCCTGCTCGTCGCTTCCCAGGTGCAGACGCCGCTGATTGCATCCGCGGCCTCAACACTCGAGGCCCCGGCCGCACACGCCACCGTGACAGCGTCCTCCGGGCACATGTCACGCAGTAGCCCGAAGAGGAAGCCAGCGACGGTGGCATCTCCAGCGCCGACGGTAGTCGCCACCGTCGTCTCGAAGATCGCCGACCAGAGCTCGCGCTCGGCCCACCTTTCGCATGGACGAGGCACAGCACTGCCGGCACGCGCCAAACGTTCTGTCGAGCCGGTGCGTAGGTACAGGCCTTTGTCGCCGGCCTTGATTCCGACAATGGCCGCGCCCAGGCCGAGCAACTGTCCGCTGAGGTTCGCCAGCCGGCCGGCCATGTCCGTATCCGTTTTCGCTACCGGCGGCTCCGCGCCGGCGCCTGGATAGAGCATGATGCACAATTCCTCAAAGCTCGGCAGAAACACGTCGACAAATGGGAGCACGACTCCCAAGAATGCGCGCCAGTCGGCCTTGCCCGCATCGGATGCTGGGTCTGGGTAGGCCATGTCGAGAGCGGTGGTAAGGCCCGCGTGCTTGGCGCGTTGCAAAAGCCGCGCCAAACTCGCACCACCATCCTGGTACATGCGGCGCATGACTGGTGGGTAGCCGAAATGGAAGAGGCGGCCTGAGTCAAACACGTCGTCCGGAACGTCCTCGTTCCTGAACGTATCATTGGCGCCGGGATAGTGCAGGAAGGTGCGATCACTGCCGGGCGGGCTAAGGATGACCGAGTAGGAGGTGAGCTCGCCGGGTGCAACCAGGATGCCGCCGGCCAGGTTGTCGCTCGCACGGCCCAGCAACTCGCAAACCGCCCGCCCGAAGACGTCGTCTCCTACCTTGCCGACGAGGCGAGTCGAGATGCCAAGCCGGTGCAGCGATTGCCCAACATTGGAGACACAACCGCCGGTGCCCAGCGTGACGGGACCAACCTCTACGAGGACGCCCGGCACCAGATCCGCCAGGCTTCCCGTCGCCGGCAATGCCGGGATGATATCGAGGCAAATGTGACCCGCGACGATTGCTTCGCTACGTCCCGGCGACGCCTGCAGGCTGAGTCTCTCGTCTGCCATAACCCGGCATGATACCATCAGCTTCCCGAACAGGTTTGACGATAGGGTATTGCTCCGAGGTATTGCCGCCACTCGTCCTGCGTCAGATTGCGGCCGGCGATGCGGCAGGCCTGTGCGGAGGCAGACGCCACGTCGACCTGCCAGAGCCGGACGGTAGTATCGCTGCTGCCGGAGGCAAGCTGTGTGCCGTCTGGGCTGAAGGCAAGGGCGGTGACGAGGCCGGTGTGGCCTACCAGGGGCAAGCCCAGCTGCTGGCCGGTCGCCACGTCCCAGAGCAGGATTGTAGCGTCGGCTCCGCCCGCGGCCACGACTGTACTGTCTGGACTGAAGGCAATACTCGTAACGGCCGCGGTGTGACCGACCAGCGGTAGGCCGATCGGTTGGCGCTGCTGCACATCCCACAGCCGCACTGCGCCGTCGGACCCCGCGTACGCCAGCACCTGCCCGTTTGGGCTGAAAGCGAGCTGGTAGGAACTGCTGAACGGCGCGTGCAACAGCTCACCAAGAAACCGGCAGTGGGCGACATCCCAGAGCCAGATAGAGCCCGTGAGGCCGGCCGCGGCCAGCAGCGTGCCATCGGGGCTGAAGACAATGGTGCCCGCGTACGCGGGCACCTTGAGGAGGGGACCGAGTGGTTGCCGCTGCCCCAGATCCCACACCTGTATGGTGCCAGCGCCGCTCTCGACTGCCAACAATTTACCATTGGGGCTGAAGGCAAGGGCCACCGCTTCCGCGGACGCCACGAAGGAGAACGCGTAGCGGGGCGGCGTCCCCATCTGCCACACGTACACCACAGGCCCGGGTCCGCTATCTGCGAGCAGCTTGCCGTCCGGGCTGAGAGCGACGCGTGCGATGCCGATGTCGAAAGGCGTGCCGCGCGGCCGATGGTCGGCCACAGTCCACGATCGCACTGTGCCATCGAGGCCATAGGACGCCAGTGTCTGCCCATCGGGACTGAACGCAAGCGACTGCACGGAGCCGGTATGCCCTACGAGAGGTGCGTTTGGCGAGTATGCACTCCCAAGATGCCACACCGCTATGGTGCCGCTGGCGGTACCCGCGAACAGCATCGTCCCCAGGCGGTCAAAACGCAAGCAGTCGACGGTGCCTGTATGCCCGGCAAGTGGCGTGCCCAACTGGCGCTGGCGTCTGAGGTCGTACAGGTGTACCAAGCCGTCATCGCCGCCGTAGGCCAGGGTGGCACCGTCGGGGCTGAAGGACACGGTCTCCACGGCACCGCTAGGTGCGGCGATCGGTGCGCCAACGGCCTGTTTGCGTCTGAGGTCCCAGAGGCGGACGGCGGCGTTGTTGGTGGCTATGGCCAAGAGGTTGCCGTCGGGGCTGAAGGCCACGTCGTACACGATGCCAGCCGGCGGATTGATCGTCTCTACTAGCTGCAGGCTTCGCACGTCGTAGAGTTCCACGACCCCGGCGGACCTGCGGAGATAGCCGGCAATGGCGAGCATCTTGCCATCGGGGCTAAAGGCGATGCTCGTCACCCCGCCGTTTAGGTCGCCATAATCGGCCATATTCAGGGACAACCAGCGACGACGGGCCACGTCGTAGAGCCTAACGGTCCAACTCTGTCCACTACATGCCAGCAACCTGCCGTCGGGACTATAGGCGATGCCGCTGATGGGGCCCGTTCCGCTACTGGTCGACACGCCGCTTGCCTGCCGGCGCGGTACATCCCAGAACTGGATCGCGCCATTCACCCGGCCTTCGGCGAGCGTGCTGCCATCGGGGCTAAAGGCAATGCCTCCCGAGGTGCCGCTGCCGGTCAGCGGCACGCCAATGGGCCGTTGGTTAGCAACGTTCCAGAGCCGAATCGTACCGTCGACATCGCTCGATGCCAGTATGCGGCCGTCCGGACTCAGCGCGAGGCTGGAGCCATTCTCCGAACTGCCCTGAAGAAAGGTCGCGAGATTGGCGGGACGCGACTCTACTGCCGTCAGCAGGCTGCTGCGGGCCTCGACGGTGTCCGCTTCGCGCTGAGCCTCTACGCTGAGGAGGAGGGCCCGATCGTAGCGCTGGTCAAGCTGTGCCACTGCCTGAGCCGCCAGCTGGCGCGACAGGGCCACATTGTCCGCGGCCACGACCTGTAGACGCGCAGTGCCCGCCGTAGAGGCGTTTTGCAGTGCGACTGTGGCCAGCACGGCTGCGACGACAAGTCCTACCAGGAGGGTGGCAGTCACCAGCCGCAACCTGCGCGCGGCCGAGCGCTCGGCAGCCACGGCTCGCCGGGCCAGGGCCAGCTCGCGGGCAAGGCGATCCTGTTCGGACGCCGCGCGCTGCTCTTGCGCTGCCGCTGAGGTGCCCAGGAAGGCTGCTTCACAGGCACTGGGCACGTTGCGTGCAGCCCAATCCTGCGCTTCGACCAGCAGCGCGCCCCGGTAGAGACAGTCTGGATCCCGCGCGCGACGCTCCCAGTCCCCCGCGTCGCTGCTGACAGCCTGTTGCATCCGCATGTCGTCGCGCGCCACCTGCAGCCAGGCGCTCAGCCGCTCCCACTCGCGGATCAGCGCCTCGTGGCTGACCTCAATGGTGGCACTCCCGCCGCTTTCGGTGGCCGTGAGGAGCCGCGCGGCGATGAAGGTCTCGGCCGTCGCGCGCAGGGCAGCGGTCTGCCCGGCATCTTCGAGCGTCAGCTCGTCCCAAGTAGCGCGCCGCCGCGCCGCATCCAGCGAAGACATGCCGGGGGCAATGAGGCGCAAGAACAGCGCACGCGCGAGATCACGGTGCATGTCCGAGGGGAGAGTAGCGTAGATGCGCTCGGCGTGGCGGGCAAGCGCGCCTCGCACACCACCGATGGCCTGGTACGCGGCGACGGTCAGTTGGGCGCCTTCGCGGCGATTGACCAGTTGGTCCAGGGTAAATTGCAGGAGCGGCAGCGCGCCGGCTTCACCGTGCACGTCGAAGAGCAAGTCGCCCACCAGGTCGGGCTCGAAAAGCAGCTGCACGTCCGGCAGCGCCGCCGGTCGCTCGATGGCCGCCCGCCAGTCCGCCGCGCTCATCGGCAGTACTGCCTTGCTGTAGCGATCGATCAGTGAACCGAGCGAAGCGTAAGCCAGGGGCCGGTCGTAGAAATCGGCGCGCAGCGTGAGCAGTACCAGTAGCGGCCCGCGCGGCTCTGTCGCCGCCGTCACCAGCAGGTCGATGAATCGCTGCCGCTCCAACTCGCTACTGGTCAGCGTGAAGAGCTCCTCGAACTGATCGACGACGAGCACCACGCGGCGATCAGGCGCCGGCGCCAGCCGTGAAGCCCATAGGTGCAAGCCGCGGGAAGACGCCTCCAGATCGGCCTGAATCGCCAAGATAGGCGTGGACTGCAGGCCACCGGCTACAGCGACACTCAGCGCCTCCAGCGGACGAGCGCCAGGCCGGACCGGCGAAAGGTAGGTCCAGCTGTCGCTGCCCGGAAGGGCGCCCTGCTGCAGCCGCGGCAGCAGTCCTGCCAGCAGGATGCTCGATTTGCCCGAACCGCTCGGCCCCACGACCGCCAGGAAGCGCGGTGCCAGAAGATCCTTGCCGGCCAGGGCTGCTACCAAGTCGGCTACCAACGCCTCGCGGCCAAAGAAATCGCCGGCATCGCTCGCGCCGAACGCACGCAAGCCCTTGTAGGGGTTGCGATGCAGCTGCGACCAGGAGTCATGCAGGTCTCCTGTCGCCGGCAACACGCCGCTGCTGGTGTCCGGGTATTGGAAGTCGATGCCGGAGCGGCCATCGGGCCTGCGTGCCGCAGCCACCAGATGCCTTCGCACCTCGGCCGGCGGAGCGAGCGCCTCCAACAGCAGTCGCAGGGTCTCTTCCTGAGGCATCCGCCGCGCGCCCCGTTCGAGCGCGCTCACCGCACCGGGGCTTAGGCCGGCAAGCTCGGCGAGGCTCTCCTGGGTAAAGCCGCCGGCTACGCGAGCCCGCCGAAGGAGTTCACCAAAGGAGGGTTCCGGCGTCACGACCCTGGTTCCACTCCATTGCATATCGCGGGGCGCGCCACTTGCGGCAGTCGTGACGAGTGTAGCACGCCTGCCAAGCGGTCTCAACACTACGATCGTATGACAAGTTGTGCGAGTAGTTGTGCGGGCTGTATGTGGCCGGGCGTGAGGCCAAAGGTCATGCTAGTGGCACAGGCACGGCGCTAGCGCACATTGGGCTCCGCGCTAGCGCCGTGCCGAAGGTATTCGTCATCCGGGTTAGTCCGCCCGTTGTAAGGAGCCTGGATCATGGCCGTTCCCAGCCTACAGCGTGCCGTCCCCGGGTGGCTTAGGCGATTCGTGCCGCGTCGCAGGTGGAGGCGCTACCCTCCGTACCTGTTCTACCTGTTCATTGCCAGCTGGCTGCTCGTCGGCTTCCTCTTCCTCACGTCGGCCGCGGTGGTCGTCAATACCGTCGAGAGCTTCACGACCTGGGATGGCTTTGTCGGCGATCACCTGCACTGGTGGATACTCGACAATTACCAGGCGCTGGTGCACGACTCCGGCTTGCGGGACAGCATCAAGCAGACGTTTGAATACACCGCAATCACCGTCACGGCAAGTGTCATTGGCAGCCTAGGGCTCGCGGTCTTCCTCAACCAGCCCCATCGCGGCGTCAGGTTCTTCCGCTCAGTCTTCTACCTGCCTACGGCGATTTCCATCGTGGTCGCCGGCATGGCGTTCGCTACGCTCTTCAATTACCCCAGCGGACTGATCAACGACGTCGTCCTGCACCTCGGCGGCAACGTTACGGACATGCTCGACACCGACACCGCTTTCGTGGCAGTCATCCTCATGTCGGTGTGGCAGCTGGGCATGGGCATGGTGATCTTTATGGCGGGCCTGCAAGGTATCTCGCCGGAGCTGCTGGAAGCAGCCTGCGTCGACGGCTCCAGCAAGGTGCAGACGTTCTTCCGTATCACCGCGCCGCTGCTCAGCCCCGTCATCCTGTTCCAGGTGATCACTGGAGTGATTTCCTGCTTCCAGGCCTTTGTGGCGCCTATGGCTCTCCGCGGCGGCAATGGGGTCCAATCCTCCACCCTGTTCTACATGCTCTATGTGTTTGGGTCGCTCGCGCCCGGCGGGGATTGCGGTTATGGCGCGGCGGTACTGGAGATTGGCTTTGTCTTCCTGCTCGTGCTGGCCTTCGTCATCTTCCGGCTCAGCGCGCGATTCGTGTACTACGAGAGCTCGGTGGAGGGAAGGTAGGATGCTAGCTGAGATTCAGGCCTCGCCGAGGCCGGCGCCTTTCCCGAAGGCCCCTGTCCGGCTGCGGACAGGCCGTCGCGTGACAGTCGGTACGGCCGGTTGGTGGGCGGGCGGCATTGTGCTGTCCATCATCTTCCTCATCCCAGTGTACTGGCTCTTGAATACAGCCCTTCGCCCGATGACAGACCAAGCCGCGTTCGAGCCACCCTTCTGGCCCTCGCATCCCATGTGGCACTACTTCCTGGATGCCATCAATTCGCCGTTTTCGGCGACACCGTTTTGGTCGGCAGCTTGGAACTCGGCGCGGTTGACGGGCGAGGCCGCGGGCTTGACGACGATAACCTCGGCCATGGTGGGCTTCGCCTTCGCGCGACTCCGTGCACCCGGCAAGCGTTTCTTCTTCACGATCCTGGTTGGCACTATGCTGATCCCACAGATCCTGTACATCTTCCCGCAGGTCATGATGTTCATTAGGTTGGGTCTCTACAACACCGACTGGCCCTGGATTCTTTACGGCCTGGGCGCCAGCCCCTACCTTGCCTTCCTCTACCGCCAGTTCTTTGCCCGCGTTCCCATGGAGATCGAGGATGCGGCCATCGTCGATGGCTGCGGCTACATCCGTATCTTCTGGCGGATCTTTATGCCGCTCTCGAAGCCGGCGATCGCAGTTGCGGTGATTTACTCCGTGCAGAACACGTGGAACGACTTCCTCTACCCGTACATGTTTCGCACCACCGACAACACGACGCTCTCCGTGCTCGTGCTCAATGGCAATACCCTCGATCCACTGGGCGGTCTAGGTGGCCAGCTGCTCGCCGCGGCGGCGGTCATGTATACACTGCCCATCGTGCTGTTGTTCCTCGTCTGCCAACGATACTTCCTGTCGGGCGCGCTGGTCGGCAGCTTGAAGGGTTAATCGATCTCGACCATGACATGGTAGGAGCTTTATAGCCCCAAATCCGGTCAAGTCCAGTGCACGAGCCGGCGCAGCTGGGGCAGGCGCAGGCGGGCATGGCGCCAGCTGCTGCGGTAGCGCCGCAGCATCAGATCCAGCGCTTCCTCCCAGGAGACAGGCCGTTCGAGCTGCGCCTCTTCGTGCAGCCGCAGGTCGTCGACGTGCACGACCAGGTCGGCGGTGCGCTCGCCCGGGAAGCTGTTGGCCAACCGTGCTGCCCGCAGGCGCGCGGCCATGGGCAGGTACACCTCCCCGTACCAGCCAGTGGCAGCCTCCTGCAGATGGGCGGACCTGAAAAAAGTGATCACTTATCAGCAATGACGCGTTCCGGGGGAGGCAGATAGGCTACCCTCGACCCCCGCATGGCCACGAACTTCTTCATCAACCATGGCCGTGCGGAGGCGA
>Ga0187876_1000730_pt1 | contig 31998 bp, 28 predicted proteins | sample June2016WEW_17_4_FD_133000 | JGI IMG/M metagenome (GOLD analysis project Ga0187876, IMG submission 133000) | Peatland microbial communities from SPRUCE experiment site at the Marcell Experimental Forest, Minnesota, USA - June2016WEW_17_40 | ecosystem: Environmental > Terrestrial > Soil >...
CGTAATCAGGCCACGCTCGTACAGGCTCTGTGCTGCCGACATGGTGCGTTTTGGGCTGAAACCGAGCAGGCCGCCTGCCGACTGCTGCAGCGTGCTCGTGATGAATGGCGGCAATGGTTTGCGCCGAATCTGGGCGCGTTCTACGTTTTCAACGATCCAGCGCCGGCCCAGCGTGTGCTCCAGCGCCTGACGCGCCGTTCCCTCATCGCGCAGCACCGGCTGCGTCTCATCCGAAATGCGAAGATCCGCCCCATCCAGCAACCGGAGCTCAGCCGCAAACTGTCTCCCGTCCTGTTTCTGCAAGACGAGCTGCACGGTCCAGTACTCGCGAATGTTGAACGCCAGAATCTCGCGTTCCCGGTCCGCGATCAAGGCCATTGCCACGCTTTGCACGCGCCCGGCCGATATACCGCGGCGAACTGTCCGCCACAATGCCGGCGATGCCTTGTATCCGACCATCCGATCGAGCACCCGACGCGCTTCCTGTGCGCTAACCAGCCCGTCGTCGATGTGGCGCGGATTTGCCAGTGCCTCGCGGATTGCCTTGGGTGTTATTTCATGGAACTCCAGCCTGTCGGGATTCGTCACGTTGAGCAGTCGTGCGACATGCCAGCCAATGGCCTCGCCTTCGCGGTCAGGGTCAGTTGCGATGACAACTCGCCCAGCACCGCGCGCCGCGGCCTTGAGTGCCGCTATCTCCTTGACCTTCCTCGCCGGCACCTCATACACCGGCTCAAACGTAGTTTCGTCGTAGCCAAGGCCTTTTTCTGGTAGGTCGGCAACGTGGCCTTTGCTTGCCAGCACGCGAAACTTGTTGCCGAGAATAGCGCTTATGGTGCGGGCTTTCGTTGGCGACTCTACTATTACGAGTGTTTCCCCAGTGGACATCGTCTCCGAAGGTGTAGACCGCTTTGTTGCCGCGGGCTTGGCCTTGGTGGCTCGCGCTGGCCCGCCGTCTGTCGCGGTAGTACCGTCATTCTTTTCTGGTCGACGCGCCGGCGCGTTCGCCGGCGAATCAGCATTTGCAGGTGCAAGGGGCTTTCGCCCGCCGCGAGTTGTCACCAAAAGTGTCCCCTCAGTCCGTCTATCATAGAGCCTGGTCGCTGCCGCCGTGCGGGCCGCCAGCCTCGTTACTGTACCCAACTGCAACCATCACGAACAATGGGTGCGTATTGTCAACCGTCTGGTCCATTGTGCGCAAGTGATTCGATATCTGCAAGTACTACTCTGGAAAAGACCGAAAGCTGTACCCTCGAACATATGCTCGAACACACGGATGACGACACCGCGGCACTCGTCGACCTGTTGCGCACCAGCCGAAGGGGTCCGCTGCGGCTCGAGGCTGTCCGGCGGCTGGCCGCGATGGAGCGTGCCGACCTTGCACCGGTGCTGCTGGAGACTCTCAATGAGGCGGAGAATCCCAACTCGCTCCCGGTTGTGGTCGCAGCGCTGCAAGGTCTGCGTGCACTGGGTCATACGATTGCTCCGCAACTGCTGGAGATCCTGGATGGAGCGCCGGATTCCAGGCGCCAGTTCATGCCGCTGCTCCTGGCCTCCGCTCTCAATGAAGCAGCGGTACCACGACTCATCGAGGCGCTGGACGATCCTGATACGACTGTGGCCGTCAATGCTGCGACTCAGCTTGGCCAGCTCGCGCATGCGGAGGCATTTGAGCCGCTCGCAGCAGTCGCGACCAATGCCACGGCACGGCTTGCCGTACGCGGCGCTGCCCTGGCAGCGCTGGGCGCGCTGCGTGATATCCGTGCCCTTCCGCTGCTTGTAGAATTCTCGGCGTCCGGCGTACCTGATTTGCTCGGAGGGGCGATCGATGGGCTGGCGGATCTCCGCGCGGCGGCAGGCGTGCCGCACCTCGAAGCGGTCCTTGAGCGGCCGGAAATCGACAAGGCAACTGAGCGGGCGGTGCGATTGGCCCTGCTCGCCATGGAACGATACCGGTTGGATGCCACTCGCGGCTAATCTAAGCCACGACGGGAACTACATCGAGCAGCACGCTTGTGGGGGGCGCGGGCTCCCGGCGCGCCCTTGGACGTGTACCAAGGCGAGGCTCCATCACCGCGACACGGCATGCGGGTACACCGTCGCATCACAGTAGGCCCACCTATTGGCTGCCATGCGCATGCGGCACGTGGTTAGGCCAGGTACTCCCGCAGGCTCTCGACCTCCTGCAGACCACGGATACGATTGAGCGCCTGAGCCTCTATCTGGCGAATCCGCTCACGCGTGAGCCCAAACTCACGACTGACTTCCATGAGCGTGCGCGAACGACCATCGGTGATACCGTACCGCAGCTCCAGAACCTGCCGCTCGCGGTCGGGTAAGCGATTGAGCAGGGTGCTGACGTCGTGGCGCATCGTGCTCTCGACGGCGCTCTCAATAGGTGAGGTCGCGGCGGTGTCTTCGGTGAAATCGCCGAGCGTATGTTCATCGTCGCTGCCAAGAGTTGTTTCCAGCGAAATCGGCTGTTGCACCACGTGCATCAGTCCGGCAACCTTCTCCGGCGTCATGCCGACTTCCTCGCTGATGCTCTCAGCGGTCGGATCTTCGCCTAGCTCCTGTCGCAGGTAGTCGACGGCGGCGCTCAGCTTGCTCATTTCTTCATACACGTGCACCGGGACGCGGATAGTGCGGCCGCGATCCGACAGTGCTCGGGTCACAGCCTGGCGAATCCACCACACGGCGTACGTGCTAAAACGGTAGCCCTTCCGATAGTCGAACTTCTCAACCGCACGGATGAGCCCAATGTTGCCCTCTTGAATGAGATCCAACAACGGAAAGCCCTGGTTGAGGTAGTGTTTGGCCACGCTGACGACCAGGCGAAGGTTCGCCTCAATCATGCGCCGCTTAGCACCTTCGTCGCCCTCTTCAATCCGTTTGGCAAGCTCAATTTCCTGTTTGGGGGTCACGCGGGGAATCTTAGCTATCTCACGCAGATAGTTGGCCACGCTGTCGACGACGACGCTGTGCTCCGCCACCTCCTCAGGCTGATCCGCCTGCTCGCCTGCGAGCTCCGGCAGATCTTCTCGGGGCGCTTTCCGGCGCAACGGCAGGATGCGTTTCACCCGAATAGGTGCCCGCTCCTCGACAGCGTCGGTTCTATCCTGCACCTGCGTGTCAAAATCGATCATGCGAATAAGTCTCCACTCGTAGGTAGTCCGCGACCTTCCCGGCGAGCTACAGCCCACCACTTGGCCGCAGGCTAGGCGCCAAATTGGCGAATGTTAATGAAAGTACAGTATTTCGAGCCAACCTAATGATACAGCAGGAAAACGATCCTGTCAATGCTCACTTGCACCCAAATGAGCAAAAGCTCTATAATGCCGGGCTCGCACTTGCACCACCTCCCGGAGCCCTGCGCAGGCAAACGGTGCGCGGTCCGATTGGCTGCCCAGTCCTCGAAATCCGGCTCCTTGGCACACAATGAACCGATTTGGAGAACCAGTCAACCGGTACCACAATCTGGGCTTGACACAAGCCGCGCTTAGTTGTACGCGCGCGAGGGCGCCAAGATGCATCTTGGCGCCCCCGCGCGTATGTCAACACCCGGCCGTTTCGTCGCTCCCGAGTGTCCGGTCTTCGGCAAGCGAACTCACGCCTGTCTAGACAACCATCACCATCATCACCTGCGCTTCGCGCTCCTCGTTGCCTTTTCTGTTGGTATATGCGCGATGTACCGCAGTCTGGAATCGAATCTTGACTTCCTCTTCCTTGGCCACGCCACGATATCGCGCTTTGATAGTTTCATCGCGTTCGTTAGGTCCCAGTGTTAGTTCCACCACTCGGCCAGACTCTTTCGCCTGTCTTAGCCACTGGCGCGCTTCCTCCCGCTCCTTCTGGACGTGCTCACCTGCGCGCCGCCGAGTTGCTCTGGGAACGTCGTGCTTCTCAATCAACCTGACGTTGGGCACTTGACCGCCTTTCTAGCTCTATAATCAAAGCAATACCACGATTCCTGTATCATAACACAGCTCAAGTCTTAGGCTGCAGGGCACAGGCGGCAGCGCCAACCCTGCGAATTCATCCTTACAGTTGCGCACAGGTCAGCTGCTGCCAATTCCCCTGTACTACTGTCGATGCGCACAGGGATTAGTGACTAGAAAAGTGCAAGGCCCACCCGCACGCGCTTGATTCAGGGCATTCACACTGGTGCGCTCGCCGGTGGAGCTAGGATCGAGTCTCTAGTTCCTTGGCCTTCTCCCACAGCGCGTCGAGCTGTGTGGGGTCGAGCGCGGCCAAGTGCACGCCCTGCCGCCTGCAGAGTGCCTCCACGGTCTCGAACCGACGGCGGAACTTGGCGTTCGCCTTGCGCAGCGCTTCGTCGGCATCTACCGCGAGGTGCCTGCACAAGCTCACCATGGCAAACAACAGGTCGCCCGCTTCCTCCAGCGTCGTGTCCGAGGCCGCCTCGCGCACCTCCCGAAGCTCCTCCTCAACCTTGGCGTACACGCCGGAAATGTCCGGCCAGTCGAAACCCAGCGCCGCGGCCTTGCGCTGCATCACTTGCGACGCCAACAGAGAAGGCATGGCAACCGGCACACCCGACAGGGCAGATGTCGATTGCGTGCGCTCATTCGCCTTTAGGCGTTCCCAGTTCTGCACCACCGCTTCCGCCGTCGCCGCCGTCGTATCCCCAAACACGTGCGGATGCCGCCGCAGCAGCTTCCCCGACACCGCTTCGAGCACCGTCGGCAGGTCAAAGTCGCCTGACTCTTCGCCAACTTGGGCGATCATGGTGATCAGCAAGAGCAGGTCGCCAAGCTCCTCCAGCGCCCCGTCAAGGTCCGATCGATCCAACGCATCCACCAGCTCGTGCGTTTCCTCGAGCAAATTTGGCGCCAGCGATCCAATGGTCTGCTTTCGGTCCCATGGACAGCCATCCGGCGCCCTGAGCCGAGCCACCAGGTATGGCAGCGACGCAAGGCTGCGCACGTCGCTCAATGGCTCCAAGGGAGGCACGTACACCGACGTCAAATGGTCGAACGCTGCACTGTGATCGAGCTCGAGCAGCGGCGTGACACGCGACCGCGCCTCAGAGGTGCCCGCCGCGGCCACGACCGTGACCTGGTGGTCGGGCGGGTACCGCTCCATGAGCCACAGTTTTGCAGCACTGGCGACCCGTCGGTCGTACACCTGACCGATGAGCAGCGGCCGGCCGGCCGAGTGCAAGCGCGGTGAGATGCCGCACCACAGATTAGCGGGCGATCCATCAGATGGGACCGCGGCGATCTCAGTACCCCCAGGAGCATCTGTCGTCGCGGCAGGCCCCCCGCCTGCTCCCTCCCGGGTATCCAACAGGGAAGCGCCATCCAAGAGCGTGAGCGACGCACCAAGCGGGTCGACGCCCAACAGTGTCGCGACCGCCTCGACGAAACTCAGTCCATCCCAGATCGTTACGGCAACACCACGAGCCGGCGCGGAGGCACGCAATAGGGTAACCGTGCGCTCCCCGACAAGAGGATGGCCCGGCACGGCGTAGACAATCGGCTCTGGTGACTCGGCGGCAGCTGCAAGAAGCGATTGCACAATATCGTCATAGAGTCCGTCGAATGACAGCGCTCGCTCGTAGTGCTCGTCGAAACTTACCACGCGCGCCTCTGGCCTCAATCTGCGGCGCAATGGCTCAACCACCGGATGCACGAACGTGCGAAAGTACACGGAGCGAGCTGCAAGCAACTGCTCGAGTACACCAACAGTCAGTTGTGACCAGTCGCCCGGACCAAGTCCCACGACCTGAATAGATCCCCCGCCTGGCATTTCCACGGATGTCCTAACCCTTCGCCGTCAGACAAATACATGCGCCGTCATTGCACCTTGATACAGCCGACCATGTGCGATTCTCGGTCGCCCCGCTGGAAAAGTAGATCATCCAACCACCACTGGCCTTCATAGTGCGTGCAATTCCTCGCGCGCGACGGCTATCTCATCCCACGGAATCGACGCCCCCCGTACGACCATGTTCTTCTCGTGCCCTTTTCCTGCCAGCAGTACGACGTCGCCAGAGCGCGCCTGCGAAAACGCCCAGCGTATCGCCTGTCGACGGTCGGGCACGACGTGGTAGTCGGATCCTGCACGGGCCCCGGCGGTCCGGGCACCCGCCGCGATCTCCTCCAGGATTGCTTCGGATGATTCCATTCTGGGATCTTCGTCTGTGAGCACGCTCAAGTCCGCTAGCATCGCCGCCACGAGTCCCATTGCCGGGCGCTTCTCCCGATCGCGCTCTCCGGCGCTGCCAAACACTGCGATCAGACGACCCCGGGCCAGCGGGCGAAGCGTCGTCAAGACCTTCTCGAGGCTGGCCGCGGTGTGTGCGTAGTCCACGATCACCGTGAAGTCCTGCCCAGCGTCGACCCGATTCATGCGCCCGGGCACACCGGCAAACGATGCAAGCGCCCCCACGGCGTGTTCAATGCTCATGCCGCGCCCAGCTACAAGCGCCAGGACGCCCAAGCAGTTGTAAGCGTTGAACATGCCCGGCAATTGTGTGGACGCCTGGTAATCTCGGCCGTCGAAGTGCACGGAAAACGTCGAGCCCGCCGCACCGCACACCACGTTCGTGGCGCGGAATGCCGCGGCCTCACCAAGGCCAAAGGTAATCACCTCGACCGGGGAGCCGGGCACGAGGCCGGCGCTGCCCTCATCGTCGCAGTTGATGGCCACGAAGCGCCGCCCTGGCTTCGCCTGGCTACGTCGCACGGCGTCGAGCAACAGGGCCTTCGCAGCAATGTAGCGCTCTCGCGTGCGATGAAACTCCAAGTGCTCGCTGGTGATGTTGGTCACAATCGCATCGTCGAACAGGCAGCCTCGCACTCGGTCCAGGGCTAACCCGTGGCTCGTTGTTTCTAGCACCGCATCTGTCACCCCTGCCGTCACCATCTCCGCGAGGGCAGCCTGGATCTCCGGCGCCTCCAGCGTCGACTGTCGCAGCGCATTGTCTTGCCAGCGGTCGGCCACCTTGAACGCCACGGTGCTGAGCAGGCCGGTGGTGCCTCCAAGCGCAGACAGCACGTGGCTGAGCATGAACACGCTGGTAGTCTTCCCATCCGTGCCGGTGATGCCGGTGAGGTGCAGGGGTGACGAGGGAAAGCCGTGGAATGCGGCTGACAAATCGGCCAGCGCGGCTCGGGTCGATCTCACCAGGACACAAGGTACCGATTGCACTTGAGCGCAGGCATCCTCGATCACGACGGCGCCTGCTCCTGCCCTGACCGCCGCATCGACAAAGCGGTGACCGTCGGTGGCCGTGCCCGGTACCGCGACGAATACGTCGCCCGGGCGTATAGCTCGTGAGTCGTATTTTACGCCCATGACCGGCCGGTCAGACGAAATAGTGCCGCCGTCATTGCCGATACCGGCAAGTGTCAGCAGCTCTTGTAGGTACAACGGATTCAGCCTCTCCCTATATAAACACGGCCCGCATTGCCGGTCGCTCACTTGTCATGTGCATCGCCGCTGACCGCCCGCGGCGACTGCAGCTCCCTCTCTATCCCCCGCGGCGCGACACCACCACCTGCCGGCAACCAGCACACCATTTGATCTCACGCGCCCGAGGCTTGCCAATATTAGACGCTGCCCCGCGCAATCGGCGCAGGCCTGCCGATCCCTGCGACGAGCGTTCGCCGAATTCCAAGGTACAGTGGCGCGGCGCGGCCAGGCTACGCGCCAAGTGGATTCACTATCACCACGATTGCCGCGGCCGCCAGCACGATGCAGGCGACCAGCGCCATCAGTGCCAGGACGACCCACGGGCGTCGTCGCTCCTGCAAGAGCGCTTCAGCGCTGGAACCCTTGGCGCTCGACAACCAGGGGCCGGCGACCAACCCCGCTACGATTCCAGTCAACAGGCCGCCAAAGTGCGCCCATCCGTCGATCTGCGGATCGAGTATTGGCAGCAGTAGGTTGAGAATTGAGAGACCGACGACGGAACTGACAAGGCGGCGGGAAATAAGTCCAAACACCGCGCGATTCGTATAGGCGTACACACCCAGCGCGCCGAAGATGCCGAAGATGGCGCCCGAGGCCCCGGCCGCCAGATCGTTGATTGCAGCCAAGCTGACAACACTGCCTCCAATGCCCGCCACGAAGTAGACGTAGAGAAAGCGCGACTTGCCCACGCAACGCTCGTAGAGCGTGCCAACATAGTAGAGCGACAGGCTATTGACGCCGATGTGCGCCCACCCTATGTGGAGAAACAGCGGCATGACCAAGCGCCAGTACTGGTGCAGGTGGATGACCGAAGCCGGATCCAGAGCGCCGTACTTGAGTAGCACTGACGGGCTGTTGGAACCATCCGGCGTCTCGACAAACAGGAACACCGCGGCTATAGCCGCCAGCATCGCGTACGTCGTGAGCGGCACGCGCGCCATGATGCGCTGGAATGCCGCGTAGCTCACGCGCGGATCGGCAGGCGGGCTGTCACCCGCGATGCGGGCAACCAGCGACGCAGGGAACGTAAGCAGGTACTTTAGCCGCAACCGGAGCAACCTTGGCTGCACGCGCATGCCAGCACGATAGGCGGTACGTAGAGCCGCGTAGCGCCGGTTCCATGGCTGCGTCACGGCCACCCCAGCGGCGTACCGCCAATTATCTGGATCCAGGCGCGCGGCCGTTTGCAATTCTCGCGCCGCTACCTCAGACTCACCGGCAGATCGCAGCAAGGACCCCAACGCGTAGTGCGCGGGCGCGAAGTCCGGCTGTCCCGCCAGTGCCGCCGCATAGTGCTGCACTGCGTCTTGCGGCCGGTTGAGCGCGGCCGCGACGACCCCGAGCACGTAGTGCGCGCGAGCATTCTGCCAGTCGAGCTGCTGCGCACGCCGCGCGGTCTCGGCCGCCTTCTCAAACTCGGCAAGACCCGCAAGCGCCTCCGCTCGTAGCGCGAGGTACGTCGACTCGTCGAGCGAGCCCTTCAGCTCGCGGTCGAGCAGGCGAATAGCGTCCGAAAACGCCTCTTTGTTTATCAGCCACTCAATGCGGGCAGCGGCAGACTGTTCGACTATCATAGGTCATCCCATGCTGGTGCATACAGAGTTGGTTGGCTGCGCACCCTAGCGCCTTGCCGCACCGCCGCTACTCCGGTGGTGTTCTTGGCACGTCCGTGCGCCGGTAGAGGGCAGCCACGGAGAAGCGCACACCAATGCTGGTCAGCTCCACAGCGTCGTCAGGTCCGTAAAAGCAGAATAGGCCCCAGCCATCCACAGTACGGCGATAGACCTCGACACGCTGATACTGTGTGCCGACAAGCACGTACTCCAGCAGCGAAGGGCACCTGCGATAATCGTCCGACTTGCGGCCACGATCTTTGCGCTCAGTGCTGTCGGAAAGCACCTCGATGACTACGCGAGGCTCAAGCACTTCGGTTTCGTCTCTGGTCGCCTGATCGCATTCCGCACACGACACTACCACGTCTGCATATATGAAGCGGGTCGGCGAGACCTGCGTCGCCGCATCGGAATTGTAAGCAATGCACGGTCCATCGCCGAATACGGCGTCCAGCACGTTCGAGATATTCATTGCGATACGAGAGTGGGCCTTTGAGCCGCCCGCCATCGCATAGACAGAGCCGTCGATGTACTCGTGCTTTACGTCGCTCGTGCGCTCGAGCGCGCGCCACTCCTCCACCGTCATGCGTGAAGGCAGTTGATTGGCAATCATGCCAGCCCCTCCCTATGGTTCATCGTACCAGCTTTGCCTTGCCACCGGCGCCGGTGTCGCGGCCTGTTCCAGCGCTGTCACGGATCTCGCCGGCAAGAATCGTCAAGATTGCTCCACGTCAAAGCGATTCGAGCGTCCCGTTCACTACCTGCCAGCGTCGCGACGTGGACGGTAGGCCGGCGAAATCGGACGGGTCGGCCCCGGTAACAAACGTCTGCTCGCCTTCCGCGGCAGCCGCTAGAATTGCGCCGCGACGGCGCTCGTCTAGCTCGGACGTCGCGTCGTCGAGCAGCAATACGGGATGGTCGCCACCGTGCACACGCATGTAGGCCAGCTCGGACAGCTTGAGCGCCAACGCGGCCGTACGCTGCTGGCCGCGCGAAGCGAAGGCCGTTGCATCTACCGAGTTGATTGAGATTGTGAGGTCATCGCGGTGCGGACCGGCTAGCGACATGCCTGCGGCGACCTCACGTGCCGCCAGTTGCTCTAGCGCCGACTTCAACAGGCCAAAGGAGTACAGCGGTCCAGTCTGTGCCAGTCGCGTGGGATCGGGCGGCTCAGGTAAGGCTGGCCGATACTCGACACTCAGCTGTTCGCTGTTGCCGCTCAGTTGCGCGTGCCACGGGGAGGCTGCCGACGCAAGCTCGGCGATGGCAGCGGCGCGCGACGCGACAACTTGAGCGCCGTACTCGCACAATTGTTCGTTCCAGTATTCCAGGGTGCCAATCGCTTGAAGTCTGTCGCGCACTTGCTTCAGCAAGGCGTTGCGCTGCAGCAGCGTACGATTGTAGCGGCTCAGCGCCCGGACATATCCTGCATCGACCTGGCACAACATGACGTCCAGGTATCGCCTGCGCACCGACGGCGATCCGGCTACGAGGTCAACGTCCGTGGGCGAGAAGAACACCGCGTTCACGTGACCCAATATCTCGTTTGCCCGCCGTTCGGTGCCGTTCAGCTTGAATCGCTTGCGAGCCTGGCCCTCGGCGCCCCCTTCCCGGATAACGATTTCGAGCACTTGCGAGCTGCCCGAGCGCTCGACCCGGCCCACGATCCGGGCGAAGGCTTGAGCGCTCAAGGGGTCGCGGTCGGCCCACGAAATCAGATCCGCGTCGGCGCGGATCCGCTGCGACTTGGTGGTCGCCAGCATGTAGATGGCTTCGAGCAGATTCGTCTTGCCTTGCGCATTGGCCCCCTGCAGCACCATCAAGCCCGGACTGAACGTGGCGTCTAGGCTCGAGTAGTTGCGAAAGTGCTGTAGCGTTAGCTGGCGAAGGTACAACGGCCCTAGCGCGGCACCGAGACCGGCATGATCACGTGCAGGAACTCGGCACCATCAACTGGGCGCAGCAGGCCCGCATGCGCCGGTCCAATGAGCTCCAGCGCAACCTGCGCCGAATTCATCACGTTCAGTGCATCGGCCACGTACTTGCTGTTGAAGCCAATGCTCAGGCCCTCACCCGTTACCACGGCATCGACAACGCTGTCGTTGTCGCCGAGATCCTGAGCCTGGGCGCTGACCGTGACGGTGCCCGAGCCATCGTGGCCCGGCTCGATGTTGAGCTTCAGCATGCTGGATCCGTCCCGCGCGAAGAAGCCCGCGATCTTCACTGCCTTCTGTAGGTCGACCGTGTTCGCGACGACCCGGGTCTTGAACTCCTTGGGGATGATTTGCTTATAGGGCACAAAAGACTCGTTGAGCAGCGTCGCCAGAAAATCGATGTTCTCCATGTGAAACAGAATCTGCCCCCGGTTGGGCGTGACCGTGATAGCCACCGGACTGTCGTCATCTGGGAGAATCCTGCCAAGCTCCGCCACCGAGCGGCCGGGTACCAGTACGCTGAAGTCTGCCGCGGACGGACTGCTTAACTTGGCAGTCCTCAACGAGAGCCGATAGGCGTCGGACGCCACCAGCGTCAGAGTATCTCCCGAGAACGTGCAGAATACGCCCTGAAGCGGACCCCGGGTGGTGTCGGTCGAAGCGGCAAATACGACCTGATTGATCATGCTGCGTAACAAGCCTGCCGGCACACTGGCCGAAGCCTCATCGGAAATGGTGGGAATGAGCGGGAATTCGTCCGCGTCGATCCCTCGAATGTTTGCCGAGTAGCGCGCGCAACGCAGGGTGGTCAGCGTCTGAGCGCCGGCAATCCCGATCTCGACCGGATCAGGTGGCAGACTGTTCACGAACTCGGTCAGCAGCCTGGCAGGCAGCGTAATCGCGCCATCCTCGTAGATCATTGCGGGGAGCCACAGCGTGACGCCAATCTTCAGGTCGGTAGCCGATAGCCGCAAGCGACCCTCGTCGCTGGCCATCAGTATGTTGCTAAGTATGGGAAGCGTGCTCGCCGCGGCGCTCGTCACGCCCCGGTTCACGACCTGGAGGCCATGGCTAAGCGCTTCCTGCTGACAAGATAGCTTCATCCGCGGTCCTCCACTACATTACCCTAGCCCTGCGTCCCAGCCGCCGCCGCAGTGTGGATGCCTGACGCCCCCGGTGTGTGTCCCGCGTGACATAGATCCTTAACGCGGTCGGGGAGTATGATACAGCAGGCAGGCAGTGCCAACAAGCAGTAGTGGGCAACCGGGAGGTTATCAGTGAATCCGTTGTTTCGTCATCCACGACGCTATCTGGTAGCCCATTGGATGGTGACGCTCGCCTTGGCCTTCGCCCTACTGTCGCCTCAGTTCGGCCAGGCACCAAGGAGCCACGCTGTCACCCTGTTGACGGGCCAGGTGGTCACGCTGGATGCGTCTGGACAGCCTGAACCGCAACCCGGGCTGGACGAATTCACGTCATCCGCCTATGGCTCAGTTGCCGTGCCGATTGCCGCCGAGCAGCAGCTGGGTGTCTTCTTCGATGCTCGTCTGTTTGAACCCGGCTATCTCGAGCAACAGGGGTACGGCGACGACTCGAGCAACAGCATTCCACTTATCGTCAGCTTCGGAGATCACGACGAGGCCGTGGCCGCTCAGGCTCGCGGCGTTATCGAGGGCAGCATCCACATCACGCACGTCTTCGAGTACGTCCCGTTCGCCTCCGGCTACGTGAACAAGAGCGGGCCGTTCGTGCCGGCAACGGCGCACGGTAGCCTGGGCGTGGATGGGTCCGCCATAAGCCACTACTCCTCCTGGTGGCAGTCGGTCACCGCCCCGGACACTGTTGACCCTATTGGCGACGCACAGGGTGTGAACGGGCTGTTCCTCGACGATCGGGTGGTGCTACCCGCGTCGGATAGCTCCACGGCGAACATCGGCCCCAGTCTCGACTCCGCGCTCAAGATCATTGGCGCGGATGTGGCGCATCAGCGTGGGCTGATGGGCACCGGAGTGCGCATCGCCGTCGTGGACACCGGTATCGACAGCAACCACCCCGACTTGGCAGGCCGTGTTATTGCTGCTAAGAACTTCAGCACAGACCGCGACACCATCGACCATTTTGGCCACGGCACGCATGTGGCCAGCATCGCCGCCGGTACGGGCGCCGCCAGCGACGGTAAGTACGAAGGCGTCGCCCCGGGGGCGCTGCTCATCAATGCGAAGGCACTCAATTCCGGCGGCGGCGGCACGATAGGCGGCATCATGCAAGCAATGGAGTGGGCTGCAGACCAGGGCGCGAAAGTAATCAACATGAGCCTTGGCGCAGGCCAATCAGACGGCAAGGATGCACTTTCACTGGAAGTCGACGCAATCTCCCAGCAGAAGGGCGTCCTGTTTGCCATTGCCGCGGGCAACGCCGGTACCAGCCAAAAGGTATCCACGCCAGCGGCAGCAGACATGAGCCTCGCGGTGGGCGCGATTGACAAGTCCAGCACCTTGGCGTGGTTCAGCTCGCGTGGACCGCGCTACAGAGACATGGCGCTCAAGCCCGACGTCGTGGCCCCCGGGGTCGATATCATGGCCGCCCGAGCGAATCCCGGGTCCGGCGACCCCTACATCTCGCATTCCGGCACCAGCATGGCTGCACCAATGGCCGCCGGCTCGGCAGCACTCGTCTGGCAGCTGCACCCCGACTGGACAGGACAACAGGTGAAGGACGCTTTGATGTCCTCTGCCACGCCAATTGGCGAAACCTGTCAGGTTAGCGCCTTCGATCAAGGGGATGGCGTCGTCAGCTTGGCGAATATCGTGAATCAGGCGGCAATCATGGATCCGGGCAGCGTCAGCTTTGGTCTGGTGAGCAAGGGCATGGCAAAGCAAACTGCCCGCATCACGAATATCTCGGACCACCCGCTGTCTCTGACCCCACAGGCTGCGCTGTGCCCTTCCAAGTCTTCTGCGGCTCAGGTGGTCGTCACGCCGGCGCAAGTCGAGCTAGGGCCCGGCGCGTCCCTGGACTTCACGGTGACGGTCTCAGGCCTCAGTAACTCCGGTGCTGTTACGGGCGAATTGAATTGGCTGGCATCCGGCACGCTCGTGGCGAGCAGTGCCATCGGGTTGGTAGTGAAATAGGCGAGGAAATTCAGTATGAGTCAGCAGGGACAGGTCGATCGAGCCAAGCGCGACTTGGCAGGTCACCTCCATATTGACGAGTCAAGCATCGTCGTGAAGTCGGTCCGCGCGACACAATGGTCCGATGCGTCCCTGGGTGTCGGCAGCAAAGGCGGGGACGCCTTTGCCATGGTGCTCATTGACGGCTACGTGATCGAGCTCCAAGCTCAGGGCCGCACCTACACCTACCATGCGGACGAAGATAAGCGCGTGGTCCGCGCCTGATAGTCTGTTAGGCGCACGTAGGGGCGTCAGCCTAGGTCGCCATTAGCGGCCAGCACCAATGCCGAGGCCACGAGCCCGGCGGTCTCGGATCGCAGGATTCGCGCGCCCAGCGAAACGGGCAGAAAACCCGCGGCGTGTGCTTTGGCGCGCTCATCCAGCGTCAGTCCGCCCTCCGGACCGACCAGGAGGTCGACGCGCCGAGCACCCGGCGTCGCGGCTTCGCGAAGCGATTGCGCCTCCTCGCGCTCATCGAGTAGGAACCGCTGGACCAGGCTCCGGTCCGGCGTTTCTCCAAGCATAAGCATGTCGCCCGCACGATTGAGCACCCTGTCCAGAGACTGCACCGGCTCGATCGCCGGAAGCCGTGACCGCTCGCACTGTTCCGCCGCTTCCCGCACGATCGCGGCGTAGCGTTCCAGCCTGGCAGTGTAGTCCGCCGGCTGTGTGCGCCCGAAGATCACCGGCACGAACGTGCTCACACCCAATTCTGTGCCCTTCTGCAGCAGCCAGGTGAATTGTTCGCCCCTCAGGGCACTTTGGCACAGCCGGACAACGCAGCGTGGTTCTGGCCGGCCTGGGCGCGACTCGGCGACCCTGCCGTAAGTGTCCCAGGCGGTCATGCTCAGCTCGGCTATCAGCTCGGCGCCGGTGCCATCACAGACGACCACGTGAGCCCCTGTGGCTAGCCGCAGCACGCGCCGAATCTGCAGCGCCTGATCGGCACTGAATCTAATCATCCCTCCGGCTACTGCGTCTGCTGGCACAAAGAAGCGTGGCAGGGAGTGGTGGCCTGAGCGTCGACCGGATGTGTGCGCCATGAATTCCTCGCTAGCAATACGCCGTAGCCATACTGTAGCACGGCACCGCCGACCCCATGATGGTCACAGTTTGCAGGTGCGCCCCCATGGCTTTGCAATAGGTCCAATCGCGGCAGCAATGCGCTATGCTGATAGCGAAAGGGGGTCTGGCCATGGCACTACCCGCGAAGGTTCACGAGCAGATCGCTCAGATTGAGCGACACCTGAGCGCGGTCCCAGCTGGCGAGCAGCCGCCTTCCAAAGCCATGCGAACGCGCGTGCAGCGCTGGCAGGAGCACCTGCACGCGGCTGCGGAGGCGATTCGCGCCGCCGACACCCTGATCGAGCAGCTCGCCGAGCAACCAGACGGGTCAGAGCGTGAGGAACTGCTGGCCTTGGTGCGCAGCGAACGGGCGCAGGCCTTCGCGGTGATGCAGCGGCTCAATCCCGACCAGGCCTGGTTCTGGAAGGCGGAGTGGCAAGCGGGGGAGCGGGAGGTTGACCGCAACGTGGCAGCCGGCAACCTCATCCACTTTGCATCGGACGAAGAGTTCAATGCGGCGCTTGATGCTCTTGACGCGGAAGCGGTGCAGGAAGCTGAAGGCACTGACGCCGGCTGATACCTACGTACGATGCGGACCCCCGTTTTCTCCGAGAGTACAAGGCGCTCGCCCGCCAACAGAGAGCCGCATTTCGCCGCGCTCATGACCGTTTTGTCGTCGCTCTTCGTGCCAAGCGTCCGCCTGAGCCAGGTCTTGGCATTCGAGAAATGGCGGACCATCCCGGCATCTACGAATTCCACTTCTCTGCCGGTGGACGTGCCACGTTTCACTTCGGTGACCCCATTGTCGAAGGTGAAGCGCACATCGTCTGGCGCCGCATTGGCGGGCACGAAATCTACCGGGAGCCGTGATTTGGCCCCACCGCGCCGGCGTGTCTGCCCTCAAGACCGGGATCCTGGATCTCCGGATCTGACCTGCTCGCCGGCAGCCGGGCCCTAGCGCACGTGGACCACTGCTTCAAGCAGAACGCCGGTGACGAGTGACGTACTCGCGCAACACTCGGTTGATGGCCGTCTGATACTTTTCCCCGGTGCGTCCGCTCGCCTCGCCCGCGACTGCGGTCGTGTCCTCTGCCGCGGCATGTGCCTTGAACCAGGCCACGACATCGGCATCCAGCCGCAGCGTCAGCTGCTGCTTGATGGGCCGGTAGAAGCGGCCACGCGTAGCGCCGGTCCAGTCGGTCACCTCCGGAATCTCGCTGAAGTCGATATCCTCGTCGCGCATAGCAGCAAGTGCCTCCACTTCCGCTCGCAACTCAGGCGGCAGATCACGAGAACTCGCCATGTTCATAGTCCTTTCGTTCCTGTGGCGTTGCCTTTCGGGCGCTGATGATGCGTCCGGGCGTGTCTTCGTCCTCCGGCCAGGTATGCACGACGACGAGCAGCAGTGGATCGATCGCGCCGATGGTCTGCCACCGCTCTTCGCCAGAATAGGGATCGGGACGAGAGAGCAGCAGCGGGTCGTCGAACACGTACTGCGCCGCTGCGAATGAGATCCGGTGCTTTCGCTTGTTCGCCTGACTCTTCTGCTCGTCCCAGGTCCAAGTCACCGGTTTCGTCCTATCAGTAGTGACTCCATGGTAACTACAATTGCGTATGTTGGCAAACCTGGTCTGGCACGCCGCCTTCGAACATTTGGCGAGCGTCGTGGTCCGTTCGGCATACGTCATCTAGCACCGCAGTAGCGGGCACGAGATCTACCGAGAGCCGTGACCCAACCCACCGCGCGAGCGTCTCTGCCCGCTAGATCGGGATCTTGGATATCCGGATCCGACCAGCTCGCCGCCCGGGCTCTAGTGCACGTGGTGCGCTGCTTAACCAGAACGCCGGTGACGAACGACGTACTCGCGCAAGCCTTGGTTAAGGCCGCGGTCGTGTCCTCGACCGCAGCACGCGCCTTGAACCAGGCCACGACATCGGCATTCAGCTGTAGCGTCAGCTGCTGCATGCGAAGCCCGCCCTTCCCCGCAAGCACCAAAACGGCGTTCAACGCGACAGTGCGGGTGCCGGCGCGGTACGCTTATGTGCGGGGAGGAACTCGCGATGACACTTGCAACCACCATGCATGAGCAGCTCGCGATGCGAGAGGCACGCTTGCGCATGGTGCCGGCCAACGAGCGGCCTGTGTCGCCACGGACGCGTGCCCGGGTGGAACGCTGGGAGGCGGATCTGCAGGCAGCAGCGGACACGATCCGCTGGGCGGATGACGCGATTGAGCAGCTCGCCGGCATGGAGGACGCGGCGGAGAGAGAGCGGCTGCTGGCACTCGTGCGATCCACGCGTGCGCAGGCATTAGACGTAATGCGGCAGCTCAACCCCGACCAGGCATGGTTCTGGACCGAGGAATGGCAGCGCAAGGAACGGGAAGCTGATGCTGATGAGGCAGCCGGCCGCACCACGTTCTACGCTAGCGGAGAAGAGTTTCTCGCCGCGCTCGACGCGCATCTTGACGATGCCGACGCATGAGCAAGACCAAAGCTTCTGGCGCGATTGGCGCTGGTTGAACCGTCAGCAGCGCCGAGCCTTCCGCAAAGCCGCGGCGGCGCTGAACGACGATTTGGCAGCGGGTAGCGGCATTCGCGCGAGCTTGCGTGCACACCCGATGAAGAATCATCCTGGCATCTGGGGACTGACTTGGCAAGGCAATGACGGTCGCGCCACGTTTCGATTTGGCCCGGAGCACACAACAGGCACGAGCCACGTGGTCTGGCGGCGCGTTGGTGGACATGAGATCTTTGAGAACCCGTGATCTGCCGAGGATATCTCCGAATGCGGGGAGAGAATCAACGAATTCGGAGATTCGTACGGCGAATCGGCCTCCCCAGGCCCCATGCCGCGGGTATGTCGGCGCGGCGGTCCTGTGGGCGAGCAGCTTCCAATACGGTTCCCTTACGTTGAGTGCCCCCGCCTCCTGAACCAGGCTGGTCCGCGCCGCAAAGTTGACCCACGGTGCATGTTCTAAGTCCGCGCCGGCGGTTGGGGCTCGTTTTGGCCCGCTGCCCCGCCCGTTTATTCAAGTTCCTTCGATGCTCCCGGGATTCTACCGTTTCGGCGCGCTGGGAAGAATTGGGCACTACCAGGGATAAACACCTTCCGATCTACGGTGCTGCTCACACCTAGCTGCCCAATGGAAATCGCGCTGCAATACTAGTGACCCCCACGAGATCGATGAAAGATATCGAGGTCGCATCCGAGAATGCCATAAGCGCAGGGGACGGATTCTTTCACGGTATTCGATACGAGCCCGATGACGGAGGGATAGGTCCAATGTGAGTGTGCCACAGGCGCAGGGGAAGGATTCTCTCACGATACTCGATCCACAGCTCGCCCGCTAGCGAAGCGTCCGCAGTCCCGGTCGTGGAGAAGCTGTCACCGACGCCAGACACGATCGACATGATTAGGAATTCCGTGGGGATCTCGGCTGCGCCAGCAATCTCGTGGATCCTCGCGATGATCTTGGTGGGATCCAGCACGATCTGTCTTTGCTCCTTGTTGAATACGCACACGGCACCATGCAACCATGCGCCCAAGCTGGCGCCAAGGTTTGGCACGGTTTGGCCCAAACCTGCCTCAATTGCCGCCCTCTGCCACTCGGAGATCAGCATGGTCAGACCGTCATCGATATTACCCGTCCGGCAGCAGACGGTTCCGTCCAACATCCGCGAGACCTCTCTCAAGCGTAGATCGCAACGTTGCGCCAGGCACCTGATTGGCCAGACCGCCGGGTTGTGGATATGTGGGCAAGTCCGCAGAGCTACCCGCAGATCCACAGGCCCTGCGACTGCGACGTGCTGCGCTACTGGGCTAGCGTATAAAGAACTGTGGCGAACCGCCGTCTTGGTCTGCGCAGTCGTCATAAATGTCACACGTATGGTAGTGCGCCCTGATGAAGTAGCCATTGCCAGACGACGGGAGGTACCAAGAGCCGTTTGCTGTGGCCGTCCCAGGGCCTAACAGCTGACCTGTAGGTTGACCGTATTCAGGGTGGTCGTTCCACAGACAGCCCCACAAGATTGCGTCGCAATGGACAACCGTCAGTACTACGCTTTGGTATGCCACGAGGCCGGTGCAGGTCAGGTCGACACGCTCCCATACATTATGCCCGTTGACTGTAACCGGCCAGTCTTCCCAGGCACACGACACAGTGTAACCCACACCGAAGTCTGGAGCCACTGACCCACTCCCACTCCCATTGGCCTTACGACTTACCGCAAAAGTGCCCGATGGCGGGTAGGGAGGCGGTGGTGCTGCGGTTGCTGAAGACTGCGATGCGACAAGCGTGTCAGTAGCTGCATGGGTCGAACTGGTGCATGGCACCACTACAAGAATCGCTGCAGCCGCCGCAGCGAGGAGATGCCTAAGTTGCATGGGTGGAACCCTCTTGTCCTTCCTTTAGTACGGTACTTTCTTGTAAGACTGTATGTGCGACTACCAGGGCTAAGGTTTGTCACAAAGCCAGAGATCGATGACCTGTTCCAAGACCTCCTTTCGCCCAGTCGGCCATAGCAGAGATATTCTAGTATCGAACCACTGCCAAGCCGCCTAAAGCATGAGGGAGCTGGCTCCGGAGCGCAATAAGCGTTGGAGGCGTTCGAGGGAATCGAGCCAAACGTACAGATCGAGGCGTTAGAGGCATGCGAGGGATTCGAGGCAAATGTGCAGATCGCGGCGATAGAGGGAATCGCGGCTATCGCGACAATCGAGCTGCGAGCGAGTGGATTTCTTGCCGTAGCCGTGCGCGCTGGTGGAGACTATAGCCCTTCCTCTCGAGGTAGGAGAGGAAAGCCGTGGTCGTAATGCGGTATCGGCGGCTGGCCGGCTGATAGGCAGGCAGCTCACCCCGACAGATGAGATCCCGCACCGTGCTGACGTGGCAGTCCAGCATCGTGGCGACCTCAGCGACAGTCAAGTAGCTGTCCTCAAGCCGGTCTACTTCGAACACGGGCTGCATCAACTTCTCCCAACGTTGAGCTTGTTGAGTCACCCACTCGCGCCGATAGTAAATGTACCTTATCGGCCCCAGTACCGGCAACGGGCCACACACAATACGCCCAAGGACCAAATGGCTAGTACATACGTACTAGCCATTGTCATGCTATCATGAAAAGAGGGCCTGTCAAGGCAGACGGTTGACAGCCCCGCATTAGCGACGCTGCAGGCAGCCGCCAAGTAGGGCCGAAGTACCAGGCTTGGTATTTCGCATGGTGTACCGCACGGAATACGTAGCCCGGGGGCAGGGCCGCTTAGGGTGGTTGGCACCATGGCATGCCTGCATGAAGTGAAGGACGGCGCTACGGCGTCGCTCTCGCCTCGACCCATGCGCGCGTTGCGCGCACTGCGCGCGTACCCTATTCCGGCGCGGCCCCAGACAAAGTAGCAATGAGCGTCACCCACTCATCTTCAGCCAGCCGCTCGTCAATAGCATATCCCGCGTCCGTCAAAGCCGCGGCGACCTCCTCCGCCCGGTCCCGGATGATGCCCGAGGCAATCAGGCGAGCGCCCGGGCGTGACGCGGCGGCAAAGGCAGGCGCCAGCCGGATCACTACGTTGGCAATGATGTTGGCGATAATCAGGTCTGCCGGGGGCTGATCTGGTGCGAGCATGACCTGATCGATCGGCGCTGCGTTGGCATCAACCCGCCGCACCTGCACCGTGTCGCCTGTGTTGTTGCGCAGCGCGTTCGCCGTCGCCGCCTCGACCGCGACGTCGCTGATGTCGCGAGCCAGCACCCGACGCGCGCCAAGCTTGGCGGCGGCAATCGCCAGAATGCCGGATCCGGTTCCCTGGTCGACCACGAAGGCGCCGGGCTCGACGAGACGCTCCACGGCCGCCAAGCACATGCGTGTCGTCTGGTGGAGGCCCGTGCCGAAGGCCATGCCGGGGTCGAGTTCCACCACGACCAGATCTGGCTCAGCCTGCACGTCGCGCCAGCTCGGCTTGATCAGCAGTCGGCCGACCCGTAGCGGATGGTAGTGCTCCTTCCACGCGTTGGCCCAGTCGTCCTCCGCGATAGTGCGCACCTGCAGCGCGCCAATCGGCGCCAAATTGAAGGCCGTGAGGTGCCACAGGCCCTGCTCGATCCGCTCGAGCCGGGCTCTGCCATCCTCCGTGTCCGGCAAGTACGTGGAGACCCGTGCCGGCCGGCCGGCATCGATCCCGTAGTGTTCGCCATCGGGATCGGTGTAGAACGGCTCCTCGATCGCCACGCCGCCTTCGCCGTGCTGGTGAAACAAGGCGCTCAGCGCCTCTATCGCTGCCAGGTCCGCGGTGACGGAGATCTCGAGCCACATCAAATGCCGAGGCTGTCTTTCATCTTGGAGAAGAAGCCCTTGTCGTGCCCCTCGCCGCTCGAATGAGCAAGCGTTGCTAGCTCCTGGTACAGCTCCCGTTCCCGGGCGCTCAGATTAGCCGGCGTCTGTACCGCGACGGTGACGTACTGGTCGCCCCGTCCCATGCTGCGCAGCCGCGGCACGCCCTTGTCTCGCAGCCGGAATACTCTGCCTGTCTGAGTGCCCGGCGGCACAGCCAGCTTCTCGCTGCCGTCAATGGTAGGCACCTCAACCTGATCGCCCAGAGCCGCCTGCGGGAAGGTCAATGGCAGCTCGAGGTGAAGGTCCGCGCCGTCGCGCTTGAAGAAAGCGTGTGGCTTCACTGCGAGCACTACGTAGAGATTTCCCGGCGTGCCGCCGCGCGGCCCCGCCTCGCCCTCGCCGGTCACTCTGATCTGCTGATCGTTGTCCACCCCGGGCGGTATCTTGACGGCGATCTTCTTAGTCGATTGGAGTCGGCCCTCGCCGCGGCATTCGCGGCAGGGACTCGAGATGATTTGCCCTTCGCCCTTGCAGCGCGTGCAGACAGTCACGTTGACAAACTGCCCGAAGAAGGACTGCTGTACGCGCCGCACCTCGCCGGATCCGTTGCACTGCGGGCACCGCTTCATCTCGGAGTTCGGCTCGGCGCCTTTGCCCGCACAGCGGGCGCAGATCTCGAGCCGTGGTATCAGTAGCTCCCTCTCGCAGCCAAATACCGCTTCTTCGAACGAAATCGATAGATCGTAGCGCAGGTCGGCACCGCGCTGCGGGCCGCCGCGGCGTCCAGCGCCCGCGGCGGCACCGCCAAAGATGCTGCCGAACTGCTCGAATATGTCGGAGAACGAGCCAAACCCACTGAAGCCGCCGAAATCGGCATTGCCACCGTTCACGCCCGCGTGGCCATACTGGTCGTACAGTTGCCGCTTTTGGGGGTCGTTCAGCACCTCGTAGGCTTCGCTAATTTCCTTGAATTGCTGTTCGGCGCCCGCCTCTTTGTTGACGTCTGGGTGAAACTGGCGCGCTAGCTTGCGAAACGCCCGCTTGAGCGTCGCGTCGTCGGCGTCTCGATGAACGCCCAGAACGTCGTAGTAATCACGCTTTGCCGTTGCCAACGATCACTACACTTCCTTGTATTCGCCCTCGACGGTGTTCTCGTCGCCGGGAGCGTCCGACGACGGACCGTCCTCGTGACCGTCCGGTCCGCCAAAGCCTCCGCTTTCGCCCTGATACTCCTGGCCGCCACTCTGGCCGTAGATCGCGGAGCCAACCCCCTGAAGCGCCTTCGCCAGTGCGTCAGAGCTCTTCTTGATGCGGTCGATATCGTCCGTCTTCAGCGCCGCCTCGACGTCGCCGATGTTCTTCTCGATGTCGGACTTGAGCGTCTCGCTGATCTTGTCCTTGTGCTCGTCTAGCGTCTTGCGCGCGCTGTAGACCATATTGTCAGCCGAATTGCGCGCCTCGACCTCCTCGCGGCGCCGCGCATCGTCGGAGGCGTGGGCCTCGGCCTCGCGCACCATGCGCTCGACCTCATCCTTGGCCAGACCGCTCGAAGCAGTAATGGTGATTCGCTTGTCCTTGCCGGTTCCCTTATCCTTGGCGGAAACGTGCACCACGCCGTTGACGTCGATGTCGAACGTCACCTCAATTTGCGGCACGCCGCGCGGCGCCGGCGGAATGCCTTCCAGGTGAAACTTGCCCAGCGTCTTATTATACTGGGCCAGCTCGCGCTCCCCCTGCAGCACGTGTATTTCCACGCTCGGCTGGTTGTCGGCAGCGGTCGAGAAGACCTGACTCTTACTCGTGGGAATCGTGGTGTTGCGCTCGATGAGCTTGGTGAACACGCCGCCCAGGGTCTCGATCCCAAGACTCAGCGGCGTGACGTCCAGCAGCAGGACGTCCTTCACGTCGCCAGACAGCACGCCGGCTTGAATCGCCGCCCCTATCGCGACTACTTCGTCGGGATTGACACTTCGGTTCGGCTCTTTGCCGAAGAGTTCGCGGACCATGGTCTGCACCGCGGGCATGCGCGTCTGGCCGCCAACCAGTACTACCTCGTCCACCTCAGACGGCTTCAGCCCGGCATCTTTGAGCGCCTGCAGCACGGGTCCCTTCGACCGATCGATGAGCTCGCCCACGAGTTGCTCGAGCTTCGCTCGAGTCAACGTCATGATCAGGTGCTTCGGCCCGCTGGCATCCGCGGTCACAAACGGCAGGTTGATTTCCGTGGTCATCGCGCTGCTCAGCTCGATCTTGGCCTTCTCAGCCGCCTCCTTGAGGCGCTGCAGTGCCACGCGATCCTCGCGCACATCGATGCCCTGGTCGCGCCTGAACTCGTCCGCCAGCCAGTTGATGATGCGCTGATCGAAGTCGTCGCCGCCAAGGTGCGTGTCGCCGTTGGTACTCTTCACTTCGAACACGCCGTCGCCGAGCTCGAGGATGGAGATATCGAACGTGCCTCCGCCTAGGTCGTAGACTGCGATCTTCTCGTCCTTCTTCTTATCCAAGCCGTAGGCGAGCGAAGACGCGGTTGGTTCATTGATGATGCGAAGCACCTCGAGGCCGGCTATCTTGCCGGCATCCTTGGTCGCCTCGCGCTGGCTGTTGTTGAAGTATGCCGGCACCGTAATGACGGCCTGGGTTACCTGCGAACCTAGATACGCCTCGGCATCCGCCTTCAGTTTGCCAAGAATCATCGCACTGATCTCAGGTGGCGCGTACTGCTTGCCCATCACGTCAACTGCAACGTCGCCGTTGGCACGTTCAGCCACCTTGTAGGGCACCATCCGCTTATCGCGATCCACGTCGGGCTCGCGATACTTGCGGCCCATGAACCGCTTGATGCTGAAAACCGTATTCTCCGAGTTCGTGATGGCCTGTCGCTTCGCGACCTGGCCAACCAGGCGCTCGCCGGACTTCGTGAATGCCACGACCGACGGCGTCGTGCGGCTCCCCTCGGCGTTGGGGATGACGACCGGTTCGCCACCTTCCATCACCGCGACACACGAGTTCGTCGTACCCAGATCGATTCCGATTACTTTACTCATCCGCTTATCTCTCCTCTACAACCGTGCCCGCGGGTTCCACATGTTTGGCAACCTTAACCAGAGTCGGACGTACGACCTTGTCGTGCAGCATGTAGCCCCGGCGAAGCTCGGCGATCACCTCATCGTCGGGATGTTCTGATGTTTCCTCATGAATGATTGCTTCGTGCAACATCGGGTCGAAGCGCGCACCAACGGCATTGATAGGCAGGAGGCCTTGCTTCTCGAGCGTCGCCCGCAATTGCCTGTCGACAAGCAAGAGGCCGTCCGTCCAAGGCAACGCAGCCACGCTTTCTGGCAGTGTCGCGAGCGCGCGATCGAGGTTGTCGAGCACCGGCAGCAACTCCGAAACCATCAGCAAATTGGCAAAGCGCGCCTGTTGCTCGCGCTCCTGCTCGTTGCGACGCTTATAGTTGGCGAAGTCGGCCTGCGTCCTTGCCAGGCGTAGTGCCGCGTCCTCGGCCTTTGCCTGCTCCTCGGCAACTCGCGCCTGCAAGGCGGCGACAGTGGGCGCGCCCGGTGACTGGGTTGATGTATCCTCACCTGACCCTTGCCCGGCAGTCGCCTGCGAATAGTGGCCATCAACATCCGCGCCTGAGTGCTGGGCCTGCTTGCCCTGGCCGACTTCGCGGCGCTTTGCGCGGCCCCGATGATCCCCGTGATCCCCAGATCCGCCTGGCTGTTGCTGGTCCTCCTGCAGCTCTTCCCTATCCGTCGATTCACCCATTAAGCTCTCCAGCAAGCTCGCTAAGCAACTCAGTCATGTAACGCACGACGGCAACAGCCCGGCCATAGTGCATGCGCGTCGGTCCCACGACGCCCAGCATGCCGATCCCGCCGCCGGCCACCCCATAGCGCGATGCAATTACACTGAATTGTCGCAACTCCTCGTATTCACCTTCGCCGCCAATGAAGACCTGTACACCCCCTGCAGCCAGTACGTGCGGCAGCAAGCGTCGAAAGAGCAGGCCCTGCTGCAGGAGGTCGACCATGTGGATCATCGTCTGTGCCAGCTGTTGTCGCTCCTGGCTTCTGGCCTGCGTCGCGAGCGACTGCTCGTACTGGCCAAGAATGTTTGACAGGCCATCGTAGTACACCACCGGCACATCCTGCTGATCATAAGTCGTCATCAGCCGCACGACAACCTCAGCCGCGCCGCGCTCAATTCCTGGAGGCATGGCCTGGGCCATTTGCATGACCGCCGGCGCGCTGAGGGTCTCGAGCTTGCGGTTCAGCACCATGGCGGTAGCCGATAGTACCTCCTGCGAGCAGGGAGCAGCCAGCATGATCATTTGCTGCTGCACAATGCCGCCTTGCAGCACCAGCACCAGCAGTGCCACGGAGTCCTGCAGGCTTATCAGCTCCAGGTGCTTCACGTGGCTTTCAGCCATGCGCGGCGCTGTAATCAGCGCGGCATTCCGCACGCTCCGCGCCAAGATCGCGGCCGACAGGCGCAGCCACTCCGTGAGATCCATCTGCGACTGGTGGAATTGGTGCGCGATGGTGCGCTGCTCCTCTACGGGCACAGCGGGTTCCTCCATCAGCCCCTCGACGTAGTAGCGGTACCCAAAGTCCGTCGGCACGCGGCCACCCGAGGTGTACACCTGTGCAAGGTAGCCCATCTCCTCGAGCGTGGCCAGCTCATTGCGAATCGTCGCCGCGCTCACGCCGAGCCCGTGCTGCGCCTCGATGTGGCCGCTGCTCACCGGCTGCGCGCTGCTGATGTATTCCTGAACCACGGCCTTGAGAATGGAGCGCCGCCGTTCAGTGAGAACACTGATGTTCTTTGCCACTTCGCCTCAAGACTTAGCAGTCTCGTTCACTGAGTGCTAACTACCTGGAAACAGGGTAGCACTTGCGCGTAGCACTGTCAAGGAACCTATTGTCTTCGCGTGCGTTATTGGCTATATCGCCACCACGACGGGATCTCCAGCAGTCGCGCGCTCCCAGAACCGCGAGCATCGCGCTTGCCCCTGGACCAACCGCCGGCGCACTGCACTCCGGTGAGTCTCACGGTGTCTTCACTGTGGGCCGGACCTGGCGACCCACGGGGTCCCCGGCTACGGCCCCGTCAACTGCCACGCTCCGGCCGCGCAGCACCGTTCGTAGCAGCCTCCCCGTGACTTCAACACCGTCAAATGGCGTGAGGTGGTTTGGCGTCAGCATGGCTTCGTTCCGAATGGTCATTTTCCGTCCCGGATCCACAATAACTAGATCGGCGTCGGAACCCACGGCGATCGCGCCTTTACCCGGATATAGACCATAGCAGCGGGCCGGCGCGGCGCACAGCACTTCGACGCAACGCGTCATCGTGATCAGGCCGCGATGGACCGCGTGGAGCATCAGCGGCAACGACGTCTGCACGCCGATCGCCCCTGGACTTGCCTCCCACACCCCGCGCAGCTTCTCTTCGCGCGTATGCGGCGCATGGTCGGTGGCCACGCAGTCGATCGACCCGTCGCGCAGGCCCTCCCACAGCGCCGCGCGATCCGCCGGGCCTTTGACCGCCGGGTGGATCTTCATCATCGTGCCCAGGCGATCGTAGTCCTCGCTGTCGAGCCAGAGAAACGGCGGGATTGTCTCCGCCGTAATAGGCAGCCCTTCATCCTTGGCGCGTCGCAGAATGTCCAAGCCTGCGGCGCTGCTGAGGTGGTGGACGTGCAGGCGAGCGCCGCTCCGACGGCACAGGTCGATCGCCTGTCGCAACGCGATCTCCTCGGCCTCCACGGGTCGCGCCTCGAGGTGCGCTGCGGCATCTTGCCGTCCCTGCGCCACTAGCCTTCGCGTCAACTCAGTCACCAGCGGACGGTCCTCCGCGTGCACGCCGATCGTGGCCCCCACGTCCGCCGCCGCCTGGAAGTACGGCAGGGCATCCTCGGGCAGCGGCAGCCGCGCGCCGGGCGCCACCTCCACGCCGGCGAGCGACATGTCCCACTTGAACCCCATGACGCCTGCCTGTACGAGATCGCGCATCGCCGCCCGATCGGTGGTCGCAAGGTATGCGTATGCGCCAAAGTCAACGTACGAGGACGAACGCGCCACCTCCAGCTTTGCCAACAGCCGCTCGAGGTTGACTACCGCCTTGCTGCCGTTGTTCGGCATGTCGCAAATCGTGGTCACACCGCCCACGACGGCGGCACTCGATTCGCTCCTGTAAGTGGCCTTGGTTTCAAGTCCGGGCTCGCGGAAGTGCACGTGCACGTCCACGACGCCGGGCAGCACGCAGCAGCCCAGGGCATCCAGCGTTTGCGAAGCCGCTGGCAGCGGTTCGCTCGTGTGTATCCCGCAAATCCGGCCGTCGGCTACGCCGATCGCGCCGTTCGTCTCGCCGGATGGCGAGACAATTCGGGCATTGGTAACCAGGAGGTCCACAACCGGCAGTTCGCTCATGTCACAACAGAGCATACCGGCTTCTGCACACGACTGGACAAATCGTGGCTGCTGTGCCCGGCACCTGTCGAACCGAGCCAAGGGAGCTCGGTGGGGATGGGCCTAGTCTAGTGCCGTGACGGTAGGTCGACTTCAGTGCAGCCAGACTGGCGCACCCCGCCGCCACCGAGCCCGGCAGCCTGCGATTGGGCGGCACCGCGCCATCGGCGGGCCGTCCAATCGCAGCCTGGCCGGAGTCAGCGTACCTCCCTCAGGGACTCGGCAGCGCGTGCGCGGTGTGGTGCCCAATCACCAGCCCGACGGCGCCGCACGACCGGGCCGCTCGCTTCTTCGCCGGCGCTCGCACCATCGCGCTCCAGCACGAACTGGCTCACCGCTTCGCGTAGGCCGGCAGCCAACGCGGCCAGCTCCTGCGCGCCTGCCGACATCTCCTCTACTGCTGCGGTCTGCTCCTCCGTCGATGCCGAGACTTCCTCGGCGCTGGCGGCATTCTCCTCCGTGACGGCGGCAATGCTCTCCATCGCCCGTGTCACGTGTCCGGCAGCCTCGCGAATAGCGGCGGTAGCCTGCACCGTCTGCTGCGTCGCGTCGTTCACGTCGCGCGCTTCTTTCGCGAGAGCCGTCATCGCCGCTTGCATCTGGCCGGCCGCGCTGCCTATCGCTTGTGCTTCAGCCGTGGTCTGCTCCACCACGCGAAGGATGCTCTCCAGTGCCGCGCCGGCCTGCGCTCCGAGTGCTGCGCTCTTCTCCACCTCGCTACTCCCGGCTTGCATCCCTGCCACCACGTCGGCGATCTGCTGCTGGATGGCCGCGATGCGCTGGGCGATCTCTTTGGTCTCGTTGGATGATCGCTCGGCGAGCTTGCGCACCTCGGCCGCGACGACCGTGAAGCCCTTGCCATGCTCGCCGGCCCGCGCTGCCTCGATCGCGGCGTTGAGGGCGAGCAGGTTGGTCTGCGCCGCAATATCGTCGATGGCTTCCACGATTTGGCCAATCTCCTGGCTGCGCTGCCCGAGTGCCTGCACCAGCTCGGCGCTCTTGAGCACGGCGTTCCGCACGCCCGCGATGCTCTGCAAGGTCTGGCCAACCGCGCTGCCTCCCGCCCTGGCAGTGCTGGCGGACCGTTCTGCCGCCTCGCTCACCGCCGCGACGCTCTGCGCGGTATGCTCGAGCGCCGCTCCGAGTTGCTCGACGGCTGCAGAAGAACGGCTCACTGCGACGCTCTGAGCGCTCGTGGTGCTAGCCACGCGCTCCAGCGCGGCCGAGAGCCCTTTCAGCTGATCCATCGCTCCAGATGCGACCTTGCTTTGCTCGCCTGCGCCGCGCGCCACGCCGTCAATAGCCCGGGCGATCTGGCCGCTTGCCTGCCCCACCTGGCTGCTGGCCTGTGCCAGCTGGGCGGATCCTTCATTGACTTCTTCCGCAGATCGCGTCACCCCGCCGAGCGCGCGCCGCAGATTGTCAATCATGGTGCGGAACGCCTGGCCGAGCGCGTCTGCAGTGCCCTTCGGCGCCACCGCGCACGTCAGATCGCCGGTGGCGACGGCTTCAGCTATCTGCGTCATCTCCTGCTGGTACGACACCATCTCGCGGAACGACGTGCTGAGCGCGCCAACCTCGTCGCGCGACGTCGGCGGCAGCGTCGCACCCACCGCGATGTCGCCCACCGCCAGCCGCTTTGCAGCGCCCGTCAACGACCGAAGCGGACGCGCTATGGCACGCGCCAGGAACCAGGTGACGAGCAGGGCCAGCACCGTAGCCAGGCATCCGACCACCAGCAACGTCCAGCGCATTTGCCCGATAGCGTCCTGCGCGGTGGTGTTGGAGAAGTCGGCGTAGGCCATGTTGACCTGTACCAGGCGATCGTAGGCAGCGCTCATGGACGTGAGGCTGCTCGTGAGCTGCCCCCGGTCGACCGGCTTGCCGGCGAGCAATGCATCCCGGAGGGGAGCATAGGCGTCATGCCCGGCATGGAACGCTTTCAGGCTGGCCAGTTCCTCCTGCTGCAGGCCCAACTTCCCCACGCCCTGCAAATCCGACGTGAACTGTGGGCTGAGGGTGGTCACCCACTGCGCTTCGTACTCCGCGATCATGGCGGTTGTAGCAGCGTCTTCAAGGTGCACCGTCTTCGCGTCGGCGCTGCGAGCAGCAGCTTGCGTGTCTTGCTGCAGGTCGTGGGTGGCTGCCGTCAGGTTGGCGAGGTGGAGGTGGCCGGCGTCCAGGTTCATAATCGGGATGAGCATGAAACCATAGAGATTGTCGTACTGGTACTTGAGGCTGTTCGTGCCGCTCAGGCCGGTGATCCCCATCGCCAGCACGGCTAGCGGGATGAGCAACGTGACGACCATGAGCTTCCAAAAGAGGCGCAGGTTGCGAAACCACGACATGACGATGTCTCCTAATCGTAGTGGAAGCGAGCAGGCATGCTTGCCCCCCGATCGTGCTGTGCACGATCCGCCCGGCGCCGGGACGGGTTGTGCGCGACCACCGCACTGACGGTGTTCTATTCCTGCTACTCGGCACGAACGCGGGCATCTACAGGCCGGAGCGATCCAGGCCGTGTAGTAGCCGAAGTCGCCCGAAGCGACCCGAATCGATCCCCACTGACCGGCGCGTCTCCGAAGTGTATGCTGCTGGAGCGAGGATCCGGCGGCACTCCCCTGCAGCCGCGCGTCACCATAGGCTAGGAACAATCCATCCGGTGTCCCAAGCACGCTCCATCGTCAGAGCGACCCGGTCGGCACAGTCCGCGCGTGCACGCGAGCGGACGTTCGAACTGCTCTTTATGGCCTGTCCGCTCCCCACGTGGGTGTACGACACGGACAGCCAGATCTTCATGGAGGCGAACGACGCCGCGCTGGCGCTGTGCGGCTACAGCCGTACTGAGCTCGCCCAGCTCCATCTCGCCGACCTCTTCCCGCGGGCCGCGCCTGCCGTGCGCCCAGTCGAACCGGCGTGCGGTCATTGTGGAGGCGGCGGGGACGCAAACAATGCTGTGTGGCGCCACGTGTCGCGCGATGGCCAAGCCATCGACATGCTCGTCACCGTGCGTTGCCTAGATCTGGCCGGTCAGCCTGCCACGCTCCTGGTGGGCCGGGTGCCGTCCGAGACTGGACCTGAGGTCGCGGACCATACGTGCCTGAGAGCTGCTGAGCTGGCACGGCTGCGTGACGACTTCGTGGCGGCGATAGGCCACGAGCTGCGCACCCCGCTGACTGCAATCATGGGCTATGCCGACCTGCTGACGGCGCGCTGGGATCTGCTGACCGAGCCGCAGCGCCGAGCCCACACTGAACGGATACGCGCCGGTGCCACGCGGCTGCACCGCCTGGTCGATGACCTGCTGCTGGCGCGCCGCGATCGCACGGTGCTGCTACCCCGCTGCGCGCTGCTGGACCTGGCGGAAATCGTCCGGCAAGCGGTCGCCACGGTTGAGCCCCGCTACCCCGATCAGACATTCACTGTACTCGCGCAGGATATGCCTGTGGCGTGGGCTGACGCCGAGTGGGTGTTGCGTGTCCTGGTCCACCTGCTGGACAACGCCGCCAGGTACTCCGCCGTAGGGAGCCCCGTTATCGTGCGCTGGGCATTCGAGGGGCAGCAGGTGGCACTGCGGGTTGAAGATCGCGGCCCGGGCGTGCCTACCCAGTCGCGCCCGTTCCTTTTCACCTCCTTCGGGCGCGCGGGCGGCACCACTCGGGCAGGTCGTGTGGGCATCGGCCTGGGTCTCTACCTAGGGCGTCGCCTGGCCCAGGCCATGGGTGGATCGCTGGACCTGGAACAGACCGGACCCACCGGCAGCGTCTTCTGCTTGCGGCTCCCGCACACTGCTGATGCACCCACCCCGGGGCCCGGCCGTTAGGCCTCGCCGGTCGCACGCGGCACGTCTGTCGGCGCCGGCCCCGGCGCTGGTACCTGCACTCGTTCCTGATCGACGGCACCAAGGGCCAGCAGCGCCTCGCGTTGCGCCTGAGTTACTCCGGTGAGGCCGGTGATGTCCATGCCCTCGTACGGTC
>Ga0187876_1000733_pt1 | contig 31806 bp, 25 predicted proteins | sample June2016WEW_17_4_FD_133000 | JGI IMG/M metagenome (GOLD analysis project Ga0187876, IMG submission 133000) | Peatland microbial communities from SPRUCE experiment site at the Marcell Experimental Forest, Minnesota, USA - June2016WEW_17_40 | ecosystem: Environmental > Terrestrial > Soil >...
TGAGCCTGCCGATGAGCACCGTCGAGACGCATGAGTTGGGAAGGTTTCCGCCGGTGCCGACGAAGGAGGTCGAGCAGAACGGCAAATGGGTGGAGGCTCCGGAGAGCGTGACGGCCCGGCAGGCCGCTGAAGCCGGGTTGACGGCCCTGGTAGCCGAGCGCCTCGCCCTCACCCCCAAGAAAGAGGTCTATGTCTTCATCCACGGCACCGGCAGCGATTTCGCGGAACCTACCTACGTGATGGCGGGTCTCTGGCACTTCATGGGACGCTGCGGCGTGCCGGTGGTTTACACGTGGCCTTCCAGCGGCAGCGGCGGCTCTCTGGCGGGCTACAATTATGACCGCGAATCGTCCGAGTTCACGGTCTACCACCTGAAGCAGTTCCTGCGTCTGCTGGCCGCGTGCCCGGGGGTCGAGAAGGTTCACATTCTCGCCCACAGCCGCGGGACCGACACCGCCCTCACCGCGCTCCGGGAACTGACCATTGAGATTCGCGCCTTGGGCGGCAGCACTCGAAAGACCCTGAAGCTCGGCTGCTTCGTGCTGGCGGCGGCGGACATGGACCTGGAGGTGAGCACGCAGCGGGTCGGCGCGGAGCGCCTCATGCAAGTGCCGGAGCAGATGGTGCTGTACGTTTCCCCCACGGACGCGCGCCTGCGCCTGGCTGACTTCGTCTTCGGCAGCCAGGAACGCCTGGGCCAGTCCCATGTCAGAGACCAGACTCCGCGCCGAGCCCAACTGCTCGAGCATCTGCCGGAGATCCAGTTCATTGATGCCGGCGTGGCCGGTTCCTGGTCCGGCAGCCACATCTACTTTTATAATGACCCCGCCGTCAGCTCCGACCTGATCCTGCTGCTGCGCGACAACCGCCGACCCGGGGCCGAAAACGGAAGACCTCTGGCCAGGGAGGCCGGCGGCCTCTGGCGGATCACCCCGAATTACCCCGCGGCCGCAAAAGGAACGCAGCAGTGAGAAACGCGGAAACGCGAATTCGCATCCAGCCCGCAACCGGCCGCCGCGAGATGAACGAATTCATCCAGTGGCCCATGAGGCTCTATCGGAACGCCCCGTTCTTTGTCCCGCCTCTCATTCAGGAGCGCAAGGCGTTCTTCAGCGCGGACAATCCGATCTTCAAGTTCACGGAGGTGGCCTACTTTCTCGCGAAGGACGAACAGGGCGCAACGGTGGGCCGGATGACCGCGCACATCAACCGCCGGCATAACGAATTCGCAGGAGAGCGCGCCGGATTCTTCGGTTTCTTCGAGTGTGTGGAAGATCTGGAGGCCGCCCGGGCGCTGCTGCACGCGGGCGAGGCCTGGCTCAGGGAAAGGGGCATGTCCGTCATCCGGGGGCCGTTCAACTTCTCCACGAACGACGAATGCGGGTTCCTGGCGCGCGGGTTCGACAGCATGCCCGTGTTCCAGATGCCGTACACGAAGCGTTACTATCTGGACTTCATGGCCGCGCTGGAGTATCGCCCGGTCAAGGACTTGCTGGCCTATCTTTACGAGTCCACGGGCGAAATCCCTCCGCGCGTGGTCCGATTCGCCGAACGCGCCGGCGAGAGGACAGGCGTCACCATCCGCACCTTCGACCGGAGCCGTTCCGCGGAAGAAGTGAAATGCATGTTCGACATTTATAATCGCGCCTGGGAGAAGAACTGGGGCTTCATCCCGATGGAGGAAGCCGAGTTCCGTTATGCGGCCAAGAACATGGGGCAGGTCCTGGATCCGACGCTCGCCCTGCTGGCGGAGAAGGATGGGCGGCCCATCGGCTTCTCGCTGACCGTTCCCGACTACAATCCGCTGTTCAAGAAAATGAACGGACGACTGCTCCCGTTCGGATTTCTTCATTTCCTTCTCGGCCGGCGCTCCATCCGCAGGATACGAATCGTCGCCTTTGGCGTGCTCCGGGAGTACCACAACCGCGGAGTCGAGCCCCTTCTCATGTACCACACCTTCAAAAACGCTCTGCTGAGAGGGCACACGAGCTGTGACATGTCCTGGATCCTCGAGGAAAACGTCCTCGCGAGAAGGGTGTTGGACAATCTGGGCGCGGTGCACTACAAGACGTACCGCATTTTTGAGAAGTCGTTGTGAGAGTGCTGCCGGCCGGAGCGCAGGGGTTCGTCACAGGCCTCAAACACGGGGATAGGCCTCCCGACGAACGTCCCGGGCAAGGAGAAGGTCAAAATCGGGCCTTGACATCCGATCTAAAAGCGTCTACAAGAGAATAGAGCTCGATAATCGTCTCTTCCATGGGCCGAGAGCCATGCTTATTCGAATTACGCTCGCCGTCCAGGATCCCGCGCTGGGCCAACGGCTTCTGAGCCATCTGGCGCGACCGGACATCCTTGTCGAGTTACCGCGCGCGCGCAAGGATCTCTGGGAGCGGATTGTTCGGGAGCCGGCCGACGTATTGATCATCAGCCAGTCCCTTCTGCCGAATCCACTGAAAGACAAGATGCGCCGGCTACAGAGCCATCCCGATTCACCCGCGGCGGTCGTGCTTTCCGACAGCGCCGATCCCAAGGTGCACGCGCGGCTCATGGCGGAAGGTTGTGACGCGGTCCTGTTTGCGGGCCTGGCGGTCGAGCAGGTGCGCGACGTGATCGAGGCGATGCTGGAGAAACGCCGGCGGCTGACGCAGAAACGCTTTTTCGCACCGCAGCCGCTGGCGGAGCCGCGACTGGCGGACTTCGTTTCCAACAGTCCCGGCATGGCGGTCTTCATGAACGTGGTGCCGCGCCTGGTGCGCAGCGACACCGCTTTGCTCATCGAGGGGGAAACCGGCGTCGGCAAAGAACGCCTGGCATCCGCCATCCACGCGGAAGGTCCGCGGTCCACGGGCCGCTTCGTCGCGCTGAACTGCGGCGCGCTGCCGGAACCGCTGATGGAAAGCGAACTCTTCGGCCACGTGCGGGGCGCGTTCACCGGGGCCACTGCGGCGCGCCGCGGATGGTTCGAGATCGCCCATCACGGTACGCTGTTCCTCGATGAAGTCGGCGAGATCCCCGTCCATCTCCAGGTGAAACTGCTGCGCGTCCTCCAGGAGCACGAAATTCAGCCCGTCGGCAGTGAGAAGTCCTTCGGCGTGGACGTCCGCGTCATCGCGGCCAGCAACCGTCCCCTCGAACCCGACGTCGAATCCGGGCGTTTCCGAAGAGACCTGTATCATCGGCTGAGCGTCGTGACGGTCACCGTGCCGCCTTTGCGCGAGCGCCTGGAGGATATACCCGTCCTGGTCGAAAGACATATCCGCTACATCGCCCAGCAAATCGGCCGGCACGTGACGGGGATCAACGCGCAAGCCATGCAGGCCATGTGCCGGTATTCGTGGCCCGGGAATGTGCGGGAGCTGAACAACGTGCTCGAGCGCGCCATCCTGCTGTGCGACGATACGGAGATCACCCTGGACGATCTGCCGGAGTCCATCGCGGGCACCATGGCGGCATCACCGAGCGCGGGTCCGGCGGCGGATTCGGCGCATGGCCTGCGACTGCCGGAGACATGGCTCGGCAAGCCGCTGCACGAAGTGCGCGAATCGTTCTTCTCCGACCTGGAGCGGCAATATATCGAGGGACTGCTGCGCGCCACGGGCGGCCGAATCGGCGAAGCCGCCAAACGGGCCGGCCTACAGGAGCGCTCACTCTACGAAAAAATGAAACAGTTCGGCCTGCGCAAGGAAGACTTCCGGCAGTCTCATGGCGACGAGGCTTGACGCCGAGAGGGGCGCGCAAGTCGGGAGCGCTTGCGCCCCTGAGCTCCCGTGACAGCCGAAGTCATTTCTCGGACGCCGCGTTCTTTACTCCCTCATCCTGCACCAGCGCCCATTCGCTGTCCGGATTGTATTCCTTCATCGTCCCCGCGATCCGGGAAGTCTTTTCGCCCAGATTGCGCTGATAAACTTTGCCGTCTTGATTGACGACGAACGTCATGATGCCCGACTGGTCCCAATGTTCCGGATAAGCTACCAGCGCGAATCCGCCCGTCAAGTTGCCGCCGCTCATGTAATTCATTTTCCCGCCGGGCGCGTCCTTGCCCTGGCAGGTCAGTATTCTGAAATAATAGCCGTGAAACGGCTTCACACCGGTGCCCATTTTCTGGCCAAAACCCTCGGCATGAGCTTGCGCCACCAACGGCCCGAATGGGCTGGCCGGTTCATTCTCCGCCGCCGGCCAGTAGAGGCCATCCTTCATGCCAGGCGCGCTCTTGAATTTCTGCGCGTACTTGGCCGCGTTCGGGTTCGCGGCGGCGTACTGCTGTTGCGCGGTCACATAAGCCCGGCAGACGCCGATGGCGTGGAGTTCGTCCTTGCCGATGTGCCGGTTGATGATTTCCTCTTTGCCCGCCGCCGTGTCGAAATGCCATTGCCCGTCCGCTTTCACCAGCGGAATCGGCATCGGCCAGGAGTCCGGGCCAACCTCCAGAGTGATCTTGTCCTCACCCTCCGGCACCTGCTTGCAGCCCTGCGCCATGAGGGCGGCGAACCTCTGCGAATTGTTCGCGTCCTGCACTGCATCGCCGGTTAAAAGTTCATCCACTTCCGAGCCGTAAAGTTCGCGCAGGGCCGCCTTATCCTTGGCTTCGGCGGCTGCCTGCAAGGCTTTTACAGCCTCATCCGGCGACGTGAACAACCGCGGCGCCACTGCGGTCTTCTGTTGCGCTTCTTTCTGGTTCCCCGCGTGAAGGTCCGTCGAGCACCCTGCGGCGCCTGCCAACAGTGCGACGGTCAAAAGGCCGGCAAGACGTGTCAATGGGCTTGAGAGTTTCATAGGTTCCTCAGGTCTCTTTCTGTCCGAAGAAATGAGTTGTGCGGTTCACCGCTTTCCACCATGCTCGCCGCCGCCGCCGTGGGCAGCAGGGTGCGCCACCTCGCGACTTTCATGTCCGCGATGGCTGTAATCATGCACGTCGCGCCCGCGGTCATAGCCGCCGCCGAAAATAACCAGATCAGGCTCCGGCACTACCACCTCGCCGCCGTAATCCCCGTCACCGCCCACCCAACCGATACATCCCGTCAAGGCCGTCGCCGCCAACAGCGCGATGCCCAGCGCCATCGTGACTCGGCCAACCAAACCCTTCGCCTTGTTCATGCGGACCTCCCTTCGCGGAATAAAACTACAAATGTGCCTGTACGGCTAATGCTTCCTTGCGGAAATAGGCGCCCTATTTCCGCAAGGAAGCATGACCGCAATAAGCCGCGTCGTTATGCCGAGTTATACGTTCCGTTGGGCCGTGTTCAGTTGCGTAAATTGGCACGCCAATTTACGCAACTAAACACTAGCTCCGAACTCTCAATCTCTCGATGATCGCGCGCCTGGCGGTCAAGTCCAGCATCTGCTTCACGTTCATAAAGTCACCGACGTCTTTGGCAAAGGTGATCGTGTTTATCGGCTTGCTGATCAGTGCGCTGTTACTTATGGCTGCCACCTCCAAGTCGCGTATCTCGCCGGGCATTACAGAACCGGTCACAAAAACGATGGGAATAGAGCATGTCTCTTTGTCCTGACGCAATATCCTGGCTGCTTCAATCCCGCCCATGTCCGGCAGGCGCATGTCCATGACCACGACATCCGGCTTATCTGTCTTCGCAATGGCAATTCCGCTGGAAGCGTTTTTGGCTTCAAGGACCTCGAAGCCGACCTCCGCAAAAAGGATTTTTTCCAGCATCAGCGCGTCTTCATTATCGTCAACAACCAGTACTTTCTTCCGCTCCTGGAGCTCCAACTTCTTGTCCTGCGCTTTGGAAATCATCGCTCGCCCTTCGTTTGAGAGTTCCACAGGTTCCGCAGGACTGTTTCTGTCCGACGCGTTGTGCGGTTCGTCACCTTTGATCCGTTAGAACCGCCGGCGAGCCTGGCCGCAAAAGGCCTCCGACCTCTCCGTGTCGGCCATTGCCTCCACGTCACTCCATTCCGGCAGATCGCCCCGGCTTTCTGTCAGGCGCTCGTGGTCGCGTTTGCAGGCGACGCAGAGGGATACGGCGGGTATGAGCCTGAGCCTTGCCTCGGGAATCCGCGTCCCGCACGCTTCGCACATCCCATAGGTTCCGTCGGAAAGCTTCTGAAAAGCGTCGTTGATCTCCACAAGTTCCACCGCGCGAAGTTCGGCAAGGCACGCCTCTACATCGTTCGCCTCAGACTCAGAGGCGGCGTCCCTTGCGTCCGCTACGTCCAGCGCGATCGAAGCCTCCTTTTGTTCGACATCCCGCAACCCGTCAAGCAATCGTCGTTCACGCGTACGAAGTTGCGCGCGAAGATGGCCCCGTCGTTCATTCCGTGTCGCCTTGTCCGTCTTGCCGTTATTCATAGCCGTTGCACCGTTTGCCTCTCCGCCTTGATCGAGAGCGTCGTGCCGCAGGAGTGGTTGAACATGATCAGACCCGGATCCCCGGCTTTCGTGCCCTCCTGGCGACCGATACGACTCAAGTCGGCGTCCTTCAGGAAGTCCACGGAGGTGCCCCAGATGAACTGACATTTGGGACACCACTTGAACGGGCTCTTCAACACTTTTATCGCCCTCTCTGGTTTTCCCACGCAAAAGCGCAGACTCGTTCGAGTACGCCTCTGTTGCAGAGAGCCTACCGCAATAGTCATGCCATGAAGCCGGCCAACCCACGGTTTATCCATATCATAATATGCACCAAGTAGTTGAGCCGATCTTCCAGCGGCTGGCTCGGACGAGGAAAGACCGAAAATCGGGCCTTGACATCCGATATCACTGGCAGGAACAGTCTTTGCAAGCCGATTTGTGACCGTTCCAGGTGTTACGAAAGCGTCCGGCTTCGCCGGATGCGCCCGCGAACCGAAAACTTGGTCGGGACAAGACTTAAGGTGGCATCTTCCCACCGCGGCCGACATGCAGCGCATTTGTCGGACCAGGGCGACGTGTAGCACTACCGCAACAGTCTGTATAACTACCTCAACAGTTAAGATGTTCCCGGTCAGCAGAGCGCTGATCATGCATGCGCCTCCTGACGATCACAACCCACTGGGCCACACAGCGATGTGCCTGCCCGAGGATTTCGCGCCCACTGTGTTCGGGAACGGAATGCGGTTTGCGACATGAAATCTACACCTCTCTTCAAGGGGAAGGTGGCGAACGAGCCGGCATGGCGTTCGGGGACGTGCATCCGGTCCGTCGCAGGGCTGGCGTGCAGGCGGATGACGACGGGGAACGAGGAAGCTTTGGGGGAAGGCGGCCTTGCTTCAGTCGGAATGGAACAAGGCCTCGTAAGCGGCTAACATACAGCCGCAAAGGAGAAGCACAATGAAGTCCTGGTGCGCTGTTCTATCGGCAGTGGTAGTATCGGTGGCGCTTGTTGGCGAATCCGCTTGGGCCATACCAAGCCTGCCGATACTGGGTGACGCTCAGTCCTTCGCAGTTTTGGGCGGCTCGACGGTGACCAATACTGGGTCCTCCAGCATCACCGGAAATCTGGGGGTTTGGTCATCCGGAGGTGCTGATGCAGTCACTGGCTTTGCTGGCTCTCCTACTAATACGATCTCTTTGGAAAGTACTGGCGCTGTGACCGGTAGCGGTGGGGTCGTGAACGCCCCATCTGAAATATATGCAGGCGGACCGACTGCGCAGGCGGCTCAGGGTGGTCTCACCTCGGCGATCACTGCTCTAAGCGGCTTGGCCGGCAGCGCGACGGACGAGACGGGCAACGATCTGGGCACTTCGGGTACGACGCCCATTAATAACCTCCTTCCGGGCGTGTATTCCTGGGCGACGACAGCGCAGTTGAACGGAGCACTCACTCTTAACGCCAATGGCCAGAATGGTGTGGGCTGGGTTTTCCTGATAGGGAGTTCGCTCACGACCGCCTCCGCTTCGTCGGTGGTGTTCAGCGATCTCGGCTCGAATATGGGCTCCGATGACGGCGTATACTGGGTGTGCGAAACCGGTTCGGCGACTCTCGGGACCACAACTGCCTTTGAAGGCAATCTTCTCGCGTACGCGAGCATCACGGCGAACACCGGCGCAACGGATGAAAACGGCAGACTCCTGGCGTCAACTGCCATGGTGTCGCTGGATGACAATACCATCAGTAACGTCTGTCCCCTCCTTGTCGCCGGCAACGGTGGCCCCGGATTGAGCGGCGGCCTGGAAGTTAATACGCAGGGCGAACTCGAGGTTGTTACCACCGGCACCGGCGGCGGGTCTTCGGGCACCGTCCCTGAACCTTGCACATTGCTGCTTCTCGGCTCCGGGCTGGCGGGGCTGGTTGCGAGAGCGGGGCGCTCCAGGCGATAGCACTCCGTTTCGCAAATCGCGCCAGGATTATGCAACCGGGCGGAAAGGGTTATGCATCCTCCTTTCCGCCCGGTGTGTTTCGTGCCATAGCCCTGTCCAAGCCCGCAGCTTCCCATCGGCGCCTGGTCCGGAACATGGCGAAGCTCTTCCGCCCGATCCTTTGATCAGCCCCTCAGAGCGAATCTTCTCCCTTGCGCTTGCGACTTGTCCTGCGCGTTCTTTCTCGCATGACTTTCTTCTCGTGGGCAGCCCGTTCCTTTATCCCGGTGGGCAATCCCTGGACGACCTTATGCTTTGCCACAACCGCGCCGGTTTCTTTCGCCCTCTGCTGCGCCGCCTCCAGAAGGTCGCTGCTATAGTGCTTGCGGAGCCTCCTCTCGGCCGGGCGGTCAGAGTAGTGAAACAGCACATGAGCCCCGTGCATCTCAACCTTGATTATCTCGGTGCCACCCGGCTTCTTACCCATGCGCTGTCCTTTCTGAAAAACGCGGATGATCAAGATTTTCCGCGCGATTTACTTTTATCGAACAGTCCAAACCTTCGCTTCGACAACCAGGCGTAGAGGAATGCCGCAATCCCGACGCCAACCCAGCCGATAGCCAGGCCCCAACATACCTTCGTCAGAGTTCTCACTTGCGCTTCCTTGCGTTCAGAGCTTTCTCCGGCGCCTGCGCGGTTTGCCCCAAGGAACGCAGCTTGGCGTCTCCGGAACGCCCACGCACACGATCTTACTTCTTCGAAGAGTGATCATACATCAGAATGCGAATAATAAGGAGGAATCCGCCGCCGCCCGCGCCTAGAAAACAAACGATCGCCAGGCCGGGATACCCGAAGATACGAAACGAAGTCTCCACCCGCATCAATAAAGCTGCGCCAACAATCAACGCAGCCATAATCAGGCCCAGGGTGATGCGATTCGCGACCTTCTGAAGCCCGTCAATCAGTACGTTCTCGTCAATCGTCTCCACCTTGATCTTCAACTCGTTATGCGCGATCGCATCGAGAATCCGATTGAATCGGCTGGGCAGCCGCACCAGAAGATCTTTCATCTCCAGCAAATCGCCGAACAGATTGCTCGGCGAGAGCGCTTTCCACGCCCGCTGCCGCATCAGTTTTTCCGCGTTCCGTCGAATCGAAGCGCTGGGGTTGAATTTAGGGTCCAGCGTTTGACCGACCAGGTCCAGGTTCAGCAGCGTTTTGCCCAGCATCGTCAGCTCCGCGGGCGGGCGCAGTCCGTTATCGAACGAAATTTGCGTGATTTCCAGAAAGATTCGCCCCACGGGAATCTGGTCCATTTCCGAGGCTCGAGTTTCGCTGACCAGGCTCGCCACGCGCTGGCGGAACGTATTCTCCGTAAAACCTTTTTTCAACTCGCTGATTTTGATCGCCATGGCTGCGACATCATCGCCGCGGCCATCGCTCACCGCCATCAGCAACTGAAGCAGGTTCTCCTGCAACTGCGGCGTGACGTGACCGACCATGCCCAGGTCCAGCAAGGCAATGCGATGATCGTCCGTGAGGAAGACGTTGCCCGGATGAGGGTCCGCGTGGAAGAATCCGTCCACAAGAATTTGCTTCAGGTAAGCGTGGAAGAGTTCCTCGGCCAGCTCGGTTCCCTTGAAATCGAGACGAGCCAAAGGGCGAAGTGCCGTGATTTTGGTCCCGTGGATGTATTCCATGGTCAACACGCGGGAGGTCGTAAAATCCTCGATCGGAATCGGCACGACGATCATCGGGAATTCCCGCAGGTTTGCGCCTAAAGTGGTGAGGTTGTGCGCTTCCAGGCGGTAATCCAGCTCACGCCACAGGCTCCTGCGCAATTCCTCGAGCATCTTGCCGAACTCGTAGCGTTTGCCCCACTGCGTGTGGTTATCCAAAACGCCCGCGATCTCTTCCAGCACCTCCATGTCCTCGGCGATGATCTCTCGAATTCCAGGCCGCTGCACCTTCACGACCACCTCGCGGCCATCCCGCATGGCTGCGCGATGGACCTGGCCCAGCGACGCCGCCGCCAGAGGTTTTGCCTCAAATTCTGAAAACGCTTTTGAGATCCGCACTCCCAGCTCGGCAGCCACGATCGCTTCCACCTGTTCGAACGGAAAGGGATCTATTTTGTCCTGCAAGCGTGTCAGCGCATGGAGATAAGCAGGGGGCAGAAAGTCCGCGCGAGTGGACAAAAGTTGACCGAGCTTGATAAAGGTCGGCCCCATCTTCTCCAAGTCCTTCGCCAGTTCCTCCGCCTTGGACGGACCTGTCGTTGTCTCCACGGCTGCATCCGGTTCCAGAGCGTCTTGCAGCCCGGCGTGCTTCACAACGTCCGACCGTCCATACTTGATCAGAAGCAGCGCGATGTCCTTGTATCGTTTCAGATGTTTAAACTTCAGAGAACTCGCCATTTATCCTCCCTCGTGTATATTTCGTAAACCGGTATCATTGCGCCGTCTTGTTTCTCATTCGGTGCCTTTGTCCATCTGGGTCAAACGCCCATCTTCCATTGCCTTCCTCTCCAAAGCACAGGCACTCTCGATTGCGCCCGGCCTTCGTGTAACGCATTGCAAGATTCGTGCCACAGAGCGCATGGCCCCATGACTTATCCATATCGCCATAGACCTCCGGTAGTTACGTTGAACTTACGCCGAATGGCCTGCTGGAGGGAAAGCCGAGAATCGGGCCTTGGCATCCGATTGGGTGGAAGATATGAGAAAGCGGAGTCCGATCACTGTCTTTTGCCAGGGAAGAGCCGTGTCGCCCAGGGTTGACTAGCGTTGACTGGGGATATCTGCAATACCTGACGTACGAGCCAGAGGCGAGATGTATGCGCGGTCCTGGCGCCGCCGCTCTGGGGTGAAGGCTCAACGCCCAGACTACGAGCCCGGCGGTCGCCCGTTCTTAAGTACACGCCGCAGGCGATAATGACCCATTCCTCATTGATCATTGCGCGCCGGCGTGGCGCCCACCTTGGCCTCCGCCGTCCTGCGCTTTCCCGACGCAAGGACCCGCACCGGCATAACGACGATCGGCAGTCCTTCCCATTGCAGGCGCCGCTCGAGGGCGAACGAGGTGTTGTTGTGCAGGAGACGGTGATACCACTGCTCGCGCGCGAAGACCAGTTTGCCGGCGAAGAAAGTCGCATGCGGGTAATCCTTCGCCACCTGCAGGCAGAGCTTCTCGGCCTCGGAGACGACTTCCGTCCCGACCGCCGTCACGCCGACCGCCGCCAGGCCCATGTGGCGCGCCAGCGCGACGTACTTGTCCACGACCTCTTCGGTCGAAGTCATCAGCCGTTCGACCTGTCCGGCGCCCTTGAAACTCTGCGAGTCAATCGCGCCGACCGAGACGAACACCGCCTGCTTGTAGACATTCGGGAAGAGCTTGAAAATCATCAGCAGTGAATGCAGCCCGATGCCGCCATAATCGTTCACCAGCAGCACGGCGGTCGGCTGCGCGGGGTCCATCTTGCCCGGCGGATTGCCTGCATGGACCTCCTGCCGCTCCATCGCGCGCGTCAGCACCTCCAGGTCCGCGAGCCGCTGCCGCACCGACCGATAATATCGGCGGATGAGGAAACACAGCCCGATCAGCGCGGCGGTCATCAGCACGGTCACCCAGCCGCCCTGGAAGAATTTCTCCACCACCAGCAGCGTCAGGATCGAGAGGCACATCAGCAGCCCGACGCTGTGCAGCGTGAGGTTGAATTTCCACTTCGGGTCGGTCCGGCGCTCGTTGATCGAGAGCCGGCACATGCCGACTTCCGAGAGTGAGAAAGTGATGAAGACGTTGATGGAGTACATCGTGACGAGCACTTCGATGCTGCCGCGCGACAGGACGAGAACCCCGATGGAGGCCAGCGCGATCAGGATCACGCCGTAGTGCATCGTCAGGCGTTCCGAGAGCGAGCTGAAGCGCCGCGGCAGCCAGCTGTCCAGGGCCATGTTCGACATGACCCGCGGGCCGTCAATGAAGCCGGTCTGCGCGGCCACAAACAGCAGCGCCGCCTCGGCCAGGAGCGCGAGCACCACGAACCACTTCCCGAAACCGACGCGCTCGACGAGCACGGCGTTCATCGTCTTGCCCGGTTCCGGCGTGGCGCCGACCAGCAAATAGCAGATCAGGATTCCGCCGGCGGTCACCGCAAGCGAGAGCGCCATGTACATCATCGTCCGCTTGCCGGTGGCGACCTGCGGCTCGCGCATGATGGGCATGCCGTTCGAGACCGCTTCGATCCCCGTGTACGTTCCGGCCCCGCGCGAGTAGCCTCGCGCAAAGATGATGAACAACCCGCCCAGCCCCAGCGTCGTCCAGCCGGCGTGCAAGTCCGTCGCCACCTTGGACGCCACCGCCGGAATGTGGCTCCCGCTCGTGATGAGCGCGCCCGTCAGCAGCACGACGTGGGTGAGGACGAAGAACAGGAAGATCGGCATCAGCAGCCCGATGGACTCTTTCACCCCGCGCAAGTTCAAGAGAAGCAGCGCGAGGATCGTCAGGCCCACCAGCACCGGCGCGAGCCGCATCCCGTGGAAGGTATGCAGTTCCAGCGGGATGAAGCTGAAGATCTGATCCATCCCCGACGTGACCGAGACGGTGATCGTCAGCACGTAGTCCACCAGCAGCGCGCAACCGGAGACGACGCCGAACGAAGGCCCGAGCGTCTTCGAGGCAACGACGAACCCGCCGCCGCCGGACGGGAAGTGCTCGATGATGCGGCTGTACGCGAAGGAGATGACAAAGACGGTGATCGCCGTCGCCAGGGCCAGGAAAATCGCCATCTCGGTATGGTTTGCCTGGCAAAGCGCCTGGTACGCCTCGTCCGGCCCGTAGGCCGACGAACTCAACCCGTCCGCCCCCAGCCCGACCCACGCGAAGAAGGCGATCAGGGAGACCTTCTGAAAGAGGTGCGGATCCATGAAGTCCCGCGGACCGCCGATGACGATCCGTTTCACTTTTTGCAACGTCGTGGGCATCGGGCTACTCGCGCCGGGATAGCGAAAGAGGGGCGGTTATGCGCGCAGAACGATCATGCGAGTATTTCAACTTCAGTATCCCGGAATAGAGAACAATCTGAAACCATAACGCTTCATTGCGGACCCAGTATCGCACGCGGATTCTCAATCTTCTGCTTTACGAGCGCTTGCTGCGCGATCTGTTGCAAGGCATCCAGGGGATCTTGACATAACGCCGTCACTTTGCGTTTCTGGTCGAGGGAGATGGCCAATGAACGGACGTTGGTGTTTTCCCGCGAAAGGGCCAGGATGTTTTTCCTGATCGAGGTGAAATCCGCATAGGCGGCCTTGGCGGCATCCACGAAGGCTTGGTCGTGGGACCGATCCAACTGTGCCAGGCGATCCAGGTTGTCGCGAACCTCTTTGTCCTCCACGGACATGACCGCCTCAAGCTCATCCATCTTCTTGTCTTCCGCCTCCGCAATATGAGGGGCCAGCAAGGTTTGAATCCGCAATGCGCCGATCTGCACCCTGAAGGCCGCCTTGGACACCGCAACGGCGTCAGCGGTTCCTTCACTGGCGTCAATCACGCGATTCAACGCGTCATCGAGATTATGCAGGGCTTCTGTGGCCGGACCAAAGGCCAGACCGTAGGCCTTCACATTGGTGTTCTTGACGGCCAAGTCCAGAAGTGCGGTTTGAACCTGTTGAAACTCAATAAAGGCCTGGGAAAACCGGGCAAAAAGATCCTTTTCGTTGCCAGCTCCCGAACGCGAAATCAAGGGCGCCACTTCGCCGCGGGCGCGTTCCACCGAGGCGGTCGCAGCGCGAGCTTGCTCAGCGAAATTTGTGGCCGCCTGATCGGTCTGGGCGACGACGGCGCTTGTCTCGGCTTCCGAAGCCGAAACAATGTTGATGCGCATCTGCGTGATCAATTGGAGGATTCTGGCCCGGTCATTCGAGTTAATGTCCCTGGGGCCTCCTTCGCGGAAATACGTAATGCCCAGGAAGAAAAGCGTTGTCAGCCCCGCCCCGATCAAGATCGGGAGCAGGGGTTGGAGACTCGCACGGCCAATGCGCATAACAGCCGCCTCCTGCGCGCAGTTTCGCCCTAACCTCCGCCCGAATAGAAAGACAGACTACCGCTGACAACCGTAGTCAACTGTGGTCTATCTGTTCAACTGGTCGGGAGGATAGCACAGTGCTCTAACTTTTCGCCGCAAATGCCAGAAAACTCGACCCCAACATTCAGCAGCTTACCCTTGCGATGGACGCCGCGCAGATCGGCTGGCAATCACCTCGCATCACGCCTTCGACGGGCCATGCAGAGTGCATGATAGCGTACTCATGTCGCGGGATTGTATCACGTCGCCAGCCCGTCGGCAATGAGGGTTAGTACCGCCTCCGGCGGAGCAGGCCGAGCTTCTGCGGATCGGGGCGGAGTTCGGCCAGCAGGTCAGGCCGGTTCTGGAGATCGTCAGACCGGAGACTTACCGGCAGGCAGTGGGTGAACGATGCGCCGCGTGGCAAGCAGCCGAAGAAGTCTGCCGGGCGGCTGCGCAAAAGCTGCTGACGTCCATACCCAACACTCGGCTGCAACCGGCCATCAGGCATAATTCGGCAGGTCCCGGATGACTTGCCGCACCGCATAGATCGTGTGATGAAACAGAATGCGCCGCGGGGCGAGGTGAGCTCGTCCCGCGGCGCAGGGAGTTCTGTGCGAACGGTTTGTGGGGCAATTACTTCGTCGCCGGCGCTTCCGTCGGCTTCGGTGTCGGCTGGAATTGCGGAGGCCGGCGGACCGTGCCGTCCGCACTCACCATCAGGGTCGCTTGCTGGTCTTCCTTCACGAGCCGGATTGAGTAAATGAACGTCGGCGTTTCGAGCGGCTCCTGGGTCCGGAAGTTGACGCGCATTTCCAGCTTGCTGGCCGAATCCACCTTCGCGCCCTCGGCGTTGGCGGTCACGGCATCCGAAACGGCCTTCGGCAAGTCAGCGAGCTTTATGGGCGTGGCGACCGAAACAATCACGCCGGCTTCACTGACGCGGACGGCGAACTTCTTATCGCCTTCGGTCATCGCCACGAGGTAGCTCACGGTGCCGCGTCCGGGTGCGTTCGAGACCTTTCCCATAGTCGCCTTCGGAAAAGCCTTCGCGATCGCCGCCTTGGCCGCGTCAGGAAGGGTAATCGTCGCCTGCGCCGGCGCCGTCGCAGCAGGCCCTTCCGCCCCCACAGCCAAACCGGCTCCCAACGCCACGGCTCCCGCGACAACCAGGCACATCAATGCGCGCTTCATCGTCCGATCCTCCGTGTATCCAACGACCGATGTTTCCTTCCCGATGAAGGAAAACCATTGACGATCAGGGAACGGCCCCCGGTCGGATAGCGAGCGATTCTACGCTCCAGCGTATTCGCCGTCAAACAAGCCGGGGGTGAAGAATTTGCGGGAATGCGAATGCCTGCAGTACCTTGGCTTGCCGTGGAGAGTCCCCATGCAGGTGCCCATCCTGACCCCCGTACTGACCTCTGTACTGTCATCCTGTAGGAAACCGCAAACAACCGTAGTCCATTGCTGGCAAGAGCGGCCCTTGCGCCCCTGTCGGCGATCTTGCCCCAACCTTCGCCCAATTAGAAAGATAGACCACCGCTGACAGCCGTAGTCAACTGTGGTCTATCCGTTCAACTGGTCGGGGCGGCGGGACTTGAACCCGCGACCGCCAGACCCCAGCCTGGAAGCCATCAGTCGTTAGTCCTTATGGTGTTGAGAGTTAGAAGACGCGAAGATACGCTACTGACCGTAGTACTGTCATCGCGTCGGTTCATCAATCCGCCGGCCGATGAGCCGCTCCGGCTCCCCTTTCCCATCGAGCGCGCGAGGGGCGCGCGTGTGCGTATCCTCTTATAGAATAGCGGATTACGCGCCTGCTGATGGGCAACTCGCCGGAATACCCCACGCGGTTTTCCTTTGACAAACTGGGTTCTGACGCTCAAAATCCGAGAGTGGAACGCGTCCATATACGGCATCAGGCTCACAAGCACACCAAGACGGCCAGAGCGAATTGTCTGACCCGGCGCAAGCCATTAATTTTTCCGCCGGCGGCTCGAATTTCAGCACTATTCCGCGAAGGATTTCGCTCGTGCGCGACAATATAATGATGAGAGCGTTCCGCACGGAGGAAAGGAGTGCAGACGGGTGAGCGACGAGCACAGCCTGGCCAGGCGGCTCAAGAAGGGTGATCCGGCGGCGCTCCGCGAGCTGTATGAGGAGACGTTTGCCCCGTTGTACCGTTACGTGTTCTTTCACGCGCAGGAGAATCACGAAATGACGCAGGATGTAGTCCACGACGCTTACCTTGAGGCTCTGCGAAGTCTGCCCAACTTCTCGCCCGACAAGGGGACGCTTCAAGCGTGGCTCTGCGGCATTGCCCGAAACCGCCTGCGCTCCCTCCGTCGCGCACGGGAAGGCGAAAAGAAGGCCCTGCATTCTCTGGCGGCCGAGGGCTCGGCGCAGTCAGATCTCCCAGAGCTGGAGAAGCCGGACATTCACACACAGATCAACGTCACGCTCGGTCTGCTCCCCAATGCTTATTCGGACGTGCTCGTCCGGAAGTACGTGAAGAATATGTCGGTCCGGGACATCGCCGCCGGAGTCGGGCAGACCGAGAAGGCTGTCGAGTCGCTCCTCAGCCGCGCCCGCGCCGCATTCCGTCAAAGTTTTGCCGCGGAAGGAGCACGCCATGAGTGACACAGAGCGCCGGCCGCCAATCAGCGAGGATGAGCTTTTGCGCCTTCTGGCGAAACATCATGCGCCGGTGACGCCGCCAGAAGAGTTCGAGCGGAGCCTGCGGAGCAAGCTCGAAGCTGAGTTCCGTCGCAGTCACGATCGTGCCCAAACGTATTCAACGGCAAATCGGTTTGGGCGCGTCACCGTTTTTCGGCTAGCCGGCGCGCTCGCGGCCGCCGCGTGCATTCTGGTTGGCTTGGCATTCTGGATGGTTGGGAGAGCGGATAAGGGAGGAGTCCGCATTGGGCAAGAACCCAGGGCGGTCACCATCGTCGCGCCGACGCGGCGCGTTGCCGCAAAGCCGGCTGCTCCGCCGCGGGCCGATTGCCTTGTCTATTTTCGAGCGTGGGAAAAATCCCCTGATTCACTGGACGACCTGCTGACGCGCGACGCAGCGGTTTTGCTTCGCCCGGCGCCGATTGAGAGTGGGCTGGATGGGCGCAGATTCCTCAAAACCATGAACCCGATCAAGGAGGAGCACAATGAGAAACACAGCATGCGCGGCGTTGCTTCTGGCGCTCTTGTTTAACACCGGTCTCGCCCTGGCGGGCGAAAGCGAGACGGCAGCGCCCGGCCTCGGGCGCAATGCGGCGCTAACGTACTGGCGCGCCTTCGCCCTCAGCCCCGAAATGACTGACGATGAGTGGAATATCGTCATCAGCCCTAGCCGTGGAACCGAGCCGCCTAAGGCGTCGGCGGAGAAGAAGGCCGAGTTGGTCAGGGACTGGGAGCTGGCGCTGGGGCTGATGCACGAGGCGGTTGCTATCCCACAGTGCGACTGGGGAATTGACTACGATAAGAAGAACGATCCGTGGCATCTTCAGGTGCCATATTTAAGCAAGGGCAGGCAACTGGCAAGGGCGGCAGCCTTTCGCGCGAAGTGTTTCTGGGAAAAGGGGCAGCGGAAGGAAGCGGCGGACGATCTTCGCGCGACATTGATCATGGCACGCCGGCTCGGAAACGATGGCCGGGATACCGTGATCGGGATGCTCGTTCAGCTCTCGATCGAGAGTATGGTGCAGAGAGCCACGGCGCAGTTGCTGACCGACCGAGAGTCAGCAGAATTTTTCGCGGATGTTCTTCGGGACTTTGACAACGGGTCTTCGTCTCTTCTCAGTAAGAACGCGATTCTGGCGGAGAAAAACGCCGTCATCCCGTGGCTGCGCCGCGAATTCGCATCGCATCCGGATTTTGGGGAGCGACTGGCTGACCTGGGCTGGTTCGTTGCCTCACAAGCTTCGCAAGAAGAGAAGGAGGTGCATGCAAAGCTGCCACAGCTTCAGCAGGCGGATGCGCAGAAACTGCTGGACGAAACGGACAAGCAATTTGACGAGTTCGCCGCCATAAGCGCCTTGCCCTTCCTGGAGTTCCACGCCAAGTTGCCAGCACTGCTGGATAAAATGAAGGTAAGTGAGAACCTGTTGTCGGCATTTTGCCTCTGGGGAAATTTGCCCACCATCCGCGATGAGGATGAGAAGGGCCGCATTAGATGGGCCATGGTCAGGGCCGCCATCGAGTTCAGGCGCGAAGGCGAAAAGGCTTTCAGTGAGATCATGGAGCCGTCAGATGGAAAACCCTTCCTCTACACGGCGCTGGAGGGCGGCGCGTTCGAGTTGAAGTCAGCCATGCAGGTGCGAGAAGAAAATATCGTCATGACATTCGGGCAACGGCCGGCAGTCAAATAGGGGGATCCGGGGCAGCTCCGGTGACGACCTATCCTTAGCGTCGGTCGCAACAGAAGATCGAGAGCAGGCTGAAGATCCTGTCGGAAATGTCAGCGGGGCGGCAATAATCTGCCGCCCCGCTCCAGTTTCGCTACACCGCCTTCTTCGCGGCAGTAACCAGGCTTTCGACGGTCGCCTCGGCCTTTGCCAGGTCCGCCTTCGCGTCCGCAAGCGCCGTGGAGAGACTGCCGTGCGCCTTCAGGACCTCGTAAATGATGCAGCCGAGCGCCGCCACGACCACGAAGCAGACGATCCCCAGCCCGATGCCTATACTGACCCCCGTACTCACCTCATACTGTCAAAACGGAGGTAATCGCAGGTAACGCCAGATAACGGCTGGTGATTCGGCCGGTTTCGCCCCGTGGCGCGCAGTCGCCCCAAACCGCGCCCGGACAGAAAGATAGACCACCGCTGACAACCGTAGTCAACTGTGGTCTATCTGTTCAACTGGTCGGGGCGACAGCACAGCGCTTGAACTTTTCGCCGCAAACGCCAGAAAACTCGCCCCCAGCATTCAGCAACTTATCCTTGCGATGGACGCCGCGTAGAGTGGCTGGCAATCGCCGCTCTTTGTGGGCATGTTCTATTCGACCTTGTCGTTCGCCTTACGCCGATTCTCACCAACTACCTTCACTATACAAAGTTCAATTGGGAGCGACGATTTCCACCACCGACAGCGGGCCGGGAACGCCGAAGGTATTGACCGACCTGGCGGCGAATGTATTGGTCCCCGGATGGAGCGGCCAAACGGACGCACCCTCCGATTTCTTCCACTCGCCATTGTCTACCCGCGCCTCATATTGACTGAAGTTGGGCATGTGGTTGGAAAGCGCCACGGCAAGGACTCGTTTTTCCTTCTGCTCCAGATCAATCCAGGTCTGGTTCACTTTGGGGTAGAAATCCGCCGGCCGGTTGGAGAGAAGGCTGAAGTGGGAAACGGTCTGCAGGGGGTTGTCCGGGTTGTCCGCCCACCAGAGATAGCCGTTGTAATGGAAGTAGCCGAAGCCGTGCTCCTCCTCGGCCGGCTCAGGGACGGAAAGATGGTTGTTGCGCAGCGGAATTCCAAAGCAACTGTACAGATTCAGTTTTTCCCTGTAGGGGGAAGCGGAGGGACTCAGATGCGTACCCGTCGCCACGGTTACGGCCGGTTCACCCTCCGCTTTCTCGGGAATGGCAAGGGCAGTTCCCGAGGCCAGGAGCAACCGGTGCATTTCGAGCGCATTTAAGGGGATGCCGTTGGCTTCGTAATGCACACCGATGGGGAACCCGGTCGGCCCCGGACCCGGACCGGTGTCCTGAATCGCCCATTTGCCCAGGTCGTTCAGGTAAGTTTCCGCGACGAGGTGGCCGTCGAGAATTACATGTTTCGAGATATAGCCGAGGGCGGTGCTGCTTTGAACGTAGACGGTCGAATAGTGGGTGCACATGCCCAGGCAGAGGTCGGGCGGCTTCATGTCCAGAAGAATCAGCGCGTCCCAGGGCGGACAGTACTCGTACTTGCCGTCGTCCCAACCTTTGTTCCACTGATGACTGCACCAGAATCGGATCGCGTCGGTCTTGACGAGGTCCGTGCCGTCGGCGGGTGGGACTGCCGCGAGCTTGTACTTGTCCGCCAGGTAGCGGATGCGCGGCGTGCGGCCTTCATAGGTGAACTCATAGGACTCCGGCGCGTCCTCCGGCCTGTCGTAGCGCATCACCTGCAAATCGGAAGCCTCGGCCGGAATGGGCGCCGTTTTCTGAAGAAGACGGAGGTGGACGCCCTTCAAGAGAGGGGTTTTCGCGCCGTTGCTCGTTTGCAGGATGGCGCGCCACTGAACATAACGCGCGCCGGCGAGTTTCACTTCCGTGCCATCTTGCCAAGGCGTCCAGTTTTCGGGACTGAAACGACGCGTGGTCCCCGCGCGCCACTGGAAGGCGATTTCCGTCTCCGGGGGCGCGTCCTTATCCGCCTCGATGACCGCTCGTTCATACCTAGGCCACGGGCCGATCAGTCTCTTCGGATCAACGCCCAGCGCTGTGTCAAACACTTCGGAGGTCAGGGTCCCTTCCGGCGGATAGCCAAAAATCCGAAGCCGCACCATGTACTCGCCCGGCGCCGGATGCCACAAGCGGCCGCCGTCGTAGCTGACGGCGCTTCCCCGGTTTGGACTTCGCGTATCCAGTGGGATATCCCCCGTACCGCTGAAAATGAGGGTGTTCGTCCCCTTGCGAATGAGTTCCGGGGGCAACGGCTCATACTCCCATCCCGAATCGCCCGCCGTAAGGTGCTTGGCGTCATGCAGGATCATCCGGTCGTTGAACTGAATCCGCATCGGGTTGTCCGGGGAACCGCCGCCGCGAAAGATACAGAGCACCGCCTTGTCACACTCGGACAGGGGAATATCGAAGACCTTCTTGATCTGATTGGACGGGGACAGCGGCTGCGGATGCTTGGAGGTGACGCCCTCTTCCGTTGCCAGGAGCCACGAATGCGCCAGCCTTGCGCCGGCGGAATCAGCCCCTGCGCAGACGAACCGGTCTCTGGCGCAGTTGTCGAATTTATCCGTCGTTATTTGCTCGCGCGCCTGGTCGGCCAGGGCAGCCGCCGGCAGAGCGAGAAGCAACCCAAGCAATGCGTTCGCTTTCATCCGACTCCTCTCTTTTGATGGTTCTATGTTATCAGCGTCTTACGTTCTGCCCGTAAGTCCATCTTCAACCATGCGCTCTTTTGACCGGCTTCGGCACATGCGCCAGCAGCCTACCCCCTCTCGCCCCGGCACGTCAACTCCCGCCGCCCATGTTCTTACAGCCATGCTCTGAAGCTGCCCTCCGGCGACCGACCTGGCGGGCGAGTGAGGCGTGCCGGGCTAGAGGGTGGCCTGCTCAGGGCATGGCGGCATGGCGGCGATCCATGGCGCGCAGGAGCACATTAGCCGCGCGAACGGCAGCGCGGCTGGTGTATCACTATGAACTGGCCGAACGGGGTGGCCAGTTCATCAGGAGTGCGATCATGCCCAGCGGACATAGCACGGCAAGCGAGATCCCCCAGTTCATCCGGCCGGTCATGTCGGCCGTTGCGCCCACGATCCACGGCATGAAGACGCCGCCGAAATTCCCGAAAGCCGCGAGCATTCCGAACATGGAGGCGCCGCCGCGCGGAAAACGGTCCGCGGTCACACCCAGCATGGTCGGCCACAGGCAGCTTCCCGTGAGACCCGTGGCGATGGCGGCCGCGAGCCGCAGGCCGGACCCTGGCGCGAAACAGGCCACAACAAAGAGTACGGCGGTAACCCAGCAGCAGGCGCGCATCAGTACAACGCCGGCTACGCGATGACCAATCAGCCCGGCCAGAATGCGACCCAGCGCCATGGCCACGGAGAAGAGCAGCAGGCTCATGCCCGCAACCCATGGGGTGAACCCGAGGTCCACCTCCGCATAGGCGGGCAGCCACTGCGCCAGGCCCAGCTCGGTCGCTCCCGCGAGAAAGATCGCGGCCACGGCCACGAGGAAAAGCGGTATCCGCATGAGTTGCCGGAGCGGCAGACGCCCGTCTTCATGGGCCACGAGAGCGGGGAGGGTCATCCGGGTGAAGCCGGCGGCGACGAGAAGCGGAATGGCGATCATCCCCAGAGCTATCACGCGCCAGTGCACACCGAAGCGCAACGCAGAGGAGGCCACCAGCACCGTGGCGACGGCGCCGATGCAATAGAACGAATGCAGCCAGTTCATGGCCGACGAACGGCGATGAGGCTGCAGAGCGCTCACGATGGGGCTCAGCACCATGTCCAGCACGCCCGCTCCGCCGCCCATCAGCGCGACCGCCACGAGCAGCGTGCCATAGCCGGGGGCGCGCCACGTCAGCAAGAGGCCCGCCGCGATCAGAAGATTGCCGCCGATGGCAAAGGGCTTTGCCCCGAAACGATCGGCCAACGGCCCGGTGACGAGGATGCCCGCCATGAGGCCGACGAACGTGATCGCGCCGATCCGTCCGAGTTGTTCGTTCGAGAGCTGGACGGCGCCGCCCAGGTCGGCGCGTAGTGTGGTCAGGAAGACCGGCATCAGGTTTACCGCCACGGCCAGACTCATCATGGCGGCATAGCTCAGCCCGATGCTGAGCCGGACAGAGGCGTTGTTTCTCGTTGACATTTCTGATCCCGCGGATGGCCGAACACGATCTGCTAAAGTCATGCTTGAGCCTGCGGCGATTAACGGCGCACCTATTATACAGTCGCCGAAGAGCAAAGGGAGCAGAACAGGGCGACCTCTCTAACAACTTTCGCGCCCCTTCAAACCGACCCCACCGCAATCACCCCGTAGATATTGGTGTCCAACGCACAGGCTGACGGAGGTTAGAGCCATGCTGCGCCCATCCTGACCCTCGTACTGACCTCTGTACTGTCATCCTGTAGGAAACCGTAGATAACGGTAGCGAACCGCTGATAGGCGCGCCCGTCGTGCCCCCGTCGGCCGGTTTGCCCCAACCTTAGCCCAAATAGAAAGATTGACCACGGCTGGCAACCGTGGTCTATCTGTCAAAATGGTCGGGGCAACCAGCACAAGTTTGAACCGTCGCGGGTCGGCGTTGGGCCTTTTCTGTCGGTCTTCTTGACATCTTCTGAACCGTATCTGATTACACCGCAGCGCCTTATAGCACTCTCAGTATGATGCAGTTCGGCCAATGGCCACTGGACAGCTCAAACTTGGCCTTGCCTGAGTCCAGGTCGGCCCCTCGCCCATAGCAGAATGCCCCTGCTGGTTTCCCTGCACTCTTTTCTATCCCGGCGAATATTTTTGAGCGAGTGGTGACAAATCGGTAACATTTTCTCGCTAGACTCGGTCGTGGATCAGGTGACCGGGTTTTTCGCGAAAGGAGCAAGCGATACATGCGCGATAGATGGCTATCGTGGGCCTGGCAGCGGTGAACTTCTCGGCAGTCCGCGCGGATACGTCGGTGGCGCAATTGGAGACGGGCATCTTCCGGCAAGTTTTCCGGCTTTTGCTTGAAAGGGCTTCACATGAGATCGAGACATTTCGTGGCGGCGGCGGTGGCGGTCGGTTTCCTGGTTGCCCTTGCGGCTAACACCTGGGCTGCTGTGCCGGAAGAGAAGCCAGGACAGGACGCTGCTAAAGCCGCGGAAGGCGCCAGTAATCTCACAGAGATGAGCGGAACGAAAACGAGCGAGTTGAACGCAATTCTGAGGCAAGGGCCCGGACAACCCGCGTCGCAGGAACTGATCGCAAAGGTGTTGAAAGAGAACAGCCCATGGCTTAGGCCGGCGTTGAAGAGCCTCGCATATACGTTTTCAATGGCGTCCACGGGCAAGAACCTCAAATGGGAGGCCAAAGTGGCGTACACCGCGCCGAACGACGTAACCATAACTCTCCCCGAAGGGAAAACCTGGTATAGCGGCAAGGCGAACGACAGTCGGCTGCGCGCCGTTATTCAAGGCGTGACCTTCTCTGGACCCATGCAGAGATTTCAGGCAGCCCCTCAAAATTATGCCGTCTCTATGATCGGTGAAGAGGCGGTGTACGGCAGGGATGCCATGGTGCTGCACATCAAGTTCAGCGACCGTCCCAGCGAAGACGCGATCCAGCGACGGGACGAACAGCTGAAGCCGCTCGCCATGAGGTCCAAGTATGACTACGAGTTTCTCCCGGTCGAGCAGCAAATCGGGGGAGAAAAGCGAACTGTGATCGAGCTGAAGTGCCTCCATGAGGAAGGGCCCGGCTGGAAGGCGCTCCTGGCCGCTTACCATGCGAATCCCTCGCAGATCAAATGGGGTGGCAAGATCATCACTTCAAGCATCCGCGTGTTGCAAGGCAAGACTCGCCCCGTTATTGTCTTGGATGATGATCCAGAGTTCACTGAGCAGAGCCCAGTCACCTCCACAAGCTTTGACGTCGGAGAAAACAATCTGACGAACAAGTTGATTCTGGCGGAAGGCGAGCGGCTCCTGGACGAAGCATTATACCGCGAGCTCAAGGCCAAGACGCCCTGGTATTTGCGGATGGAGGTTGGCTGCGGTATCTGGGGTACTTGGTATGGATACCAAGGCAACGTTGCGGAAATTGATCAAGTTTGGATTGACAAGGAAACCGGCAGCGTACTTCGAGAGGAAGGTTTTTCTGATGAGGGCAAGTGGCAATTTGTTTTCGAATACGGCGATTGGGAGGTGCTCCCAGTTGGAGGAAGAGCGCCGAGGCACGTTATGGTTACTCTGGCTCCCAGCAGCACTGGCGGCCTTGGGGTTTGGAAATTCGACATGAGGTTCACTACGTTGGGCGGAAAGGCCTGGCTGCTGGATCAACTGGCCCAGTCTTTCGGCTCGGAAGGAGTTAGCGTTACGGCAAGGGTGTCGGATGTAAGTGCAGCGGCCGAAGAACCCATGTAGGGCGACGACCTACCGCTCTCGACCCTGGCAGTAGTGCAGAAGGTCGCGCTTCTGGTTTTCCACGGTCTGGTCGGTCGTAGATGCGCGGGAGCAGATCGCACATTTCGGCTTCGAAGCTCGACTTCGGGGCGACTTCGTTTCGTTTGAACAAACCGCTACCGCCGTCGCGCCCTTTGTGGCCGTCTTCCTCGATGCGCCGGAACCGCACATCCTGGCGGCCGATTGCATGGTGCGGCGGTCGGCGTGACCTGACCTGCTGTCGGGCGCCGCCGCTCACTTCGTCTACCATTCCCCGACCTTGTAGCCGAGTTCCTGCGCGATGCCGATGTGCTCGTGGTCAAATTCCTCAAGGGAGGCTTTATCCCGCGCGAATTGAACCGCTGCTCCGCCCAGGTCCGGCCACTCGATCTTCGTCTTCGCTTCGTCTTCCATCATCATTTTCGCGGTAACCAAGTCTCCGTCAGTAATGGGCGGCTTAAAGGAATGCGACAGGGCATAGTCTGTGAGCATCTTCGTCTGGCGGTCCCATGCTGCTTGCGTGGAATCGAGCAGGGCTTTACTGGCGAGAGTCGAGTCGCGCAGCCGGATGCGGACCTGCAACAGCACATCATGTATGCGTTGCTTCGCGCGTGCATCCAACATGCCGCCGTGCTCTTGGTCGAAAGCCGCCAGCGCCGCATGCGCCTGCTGAATCCGACGCTTCACAACGCGGACAGCATCGTCGTGTTTTGCACTGGCATTCTTTACATCAACTTCGTTTTCGCTCCTCGCGTGATCGTAAGCCTTTGACTCAGCGTCAGTCGGTGCAAGGAGCGCGTCGTGTTTCTTCTTGTAAGCAACTCGCCGCGCCTTCAGAAATTCTTCGATAGCAGAGCCGCGATGATCCGCGACGGTCACGTGCGTCATTATGGCGAGAGTATCCGCAGCCGTGTGATCGTCAGCCTCGCTCGGTTCGGAAAAACCCACGTCGCCTTTGATGTAGTCGTCCAGCGTGCCGACGGGGACGGAACTAGCTGCTTCCAGTTTCTTCGCGGCGGATCGCAATTCAGCCCTGTAATTTCCCAGAGCAAGGTCGTAGGCTTTATTGAAAACGGCAGATGCGGCCGCGTCGCTTTCATCTTCCTTCAACTTCGCCCGACTACAGGCGGCTATGAATTCGCCATCGGCTTTCTGAATAGCCGTCAATCCTTCGCTTTCCGCGGCGCAAACCTCATCCGTCAGCGCGATGCACTGGCGCAAGAGCGCGTGGTGGTGCGAGCGCACGGCGAAAAAGACGACAGCGGCGACGGCCACGGCCACGATTCCGATTGCGGCCACGACGACGTTTTTCCTGCTCACGGTTTGCCCTCCTTCTTCCCGATCATTAGAACGACTTCAAGAGAAACGCCGTCCTGCGCTTGGCCCAGGGTGGAAACTCGGAGGTAGATGCCAACGCAGGGGCTTCGTTGTGTCATCGCCATTCGCTTGGCTTATAGCCCAGCTCCTGCGCGATGCCGACATGGCGGTGATCGAAGCCGTCGAGGTACTCTAACCACATTTTTCTGCGATGCACTGCGGCGCAGAGTTTGTCCACAGCCTCTTGAAATCCCTCCACTCTGCTATTCAACCTGGCTTGGTCTTTTCCCTGGTAATTCTCCAAATCGGCAGCGTTCCCCAACTCGGCGATTTGTTTGATGCCGCTCATCGTCAGTTGGTCCATTTCGGCTTGACGGATCGCTTCCCGGCTGAAGGCTGTCGCTTCGTTGCTTTCAACGTTCAGCTTGCGCATGCGGATGCAGTGTTCTGCGGAGTCATCCGCATCCGAGCGCGCCTTTGAATATAATTTGATGAAGTCTACGGTTCTTGTTCTCAAATCGATCAGCTCTTTGTGCTCTGCGTTCGCTTCCAGTTCTGCCATAGCTTTCACTGTGGCCTGGAGTTTGTCCTCTTCGTCTCGCATGGCTTTTTGCTTGGCGGTTATCCACTCGTCCCCCACCTTGACGAGACCTTTCTTGATCTGCGCCGCCTCGAACGCAGCAAGTTCTTTCTGTTTCTGTTCCGCGTCGAATGCCGATTGTTCAGCCCGCGAGCGCAAGCCGAGGCTCTTGCGCGTATCGTCAGAAAGCGATGCGATTGGGACAAAGGTCGTTCCATCCGCGTAGATCAAAACGACCTTATCTCGGACCATTCTAACGGCGGTCACCTGCTTAAATATCTTCCCATCCGTTGTAGTCACGTCTTGTGGCTCAAACCCCAACACGGTACCAGCGAGAGTGAGCGTCACTAGGCACGCCGAGATGACTTTCAACATTTTGTAGCCCTTCTTCTTGACCGTCAAAAGAATCACGTCTCCCACCCGCCTGTCGGCCGGGACAGCGGAGTTAACCACACGCGCGTGACTGTTACCACGTTCTCTTCTTTGCCGGCAGGACCGCGACCGTCGCCGCTCATAAGGCGTCACGTACCCAAACCTTCCTTCGGCTTCCTCATTGCCCACCCCGAAACTGGCCCTCCCAATCCTCGGGCGCCGAACGAGCCTTCTTTCCGAACGCTTCATCGAGAAAGCGTTTCATCCTCGTGCCCGTCTCTTCCGTCGAGTGGCGAAGAAAATCAGAGCTATGTGGGAATGCAGCGAGCAAGTCATTCACCTCGTCGGCCAGAGAAGGTGCGCGTTTTTTGATTCTTTCGGCGAGTGCGTGGACTTGTTCTTGCGTCACTTCGTATTCGCGCAAGTGATGCCCTTTCCACCTCAGCCAAAGCCCGTTCAGATAGTGCTTGAGACGGTCCGTGACCAGGGCAGAACGAGTCAAATCCACTGCACAATCCCAGGTTATTTCGGATTCTACTTTAACGCCGAACTTCGCAAGAATTGCGAGTTGCTTCGGCGTGGCTGATTCATCTTCCAGGATAAAAGGTACGTACCAACTGTCGCGTTTCTTCTTTTCGCGGTTCAGCGCCAAATGGCAGCCCCAGCAAACGATGTCGCCGTACCAGAGGCAAGCTTTCTGTTTCGGGCCGATGCTTTTGCCGCAGCGCGTGCAGGTTTCCGGCTGGACGAGATCGGCGCGGCCCATAGTTCACCTCTCAGCCATGATTCACCTGCTCTTCGGCCTCTCCCTTTCCCGTCACGGGCAACCTTCCGTTCGGGGGTGCGCCGACCGCCAGAACCAGGCACCGCCGACAACAGGCGCGTATTTTACGCATTCCGGAAGGGCATGTGCAATAGAATCTCAGACCTTCTTCCCACGCAACGATTTCTGGCGCACCATAACACCCCGCGTGAGTGCCAGAGCGTATCAGGCGGCGAAACAGGCGCCCTCGCCGGAAAAATCCCAGATTTGCCGTTCCCTGGCACAGGGGCTGAAGGGCCTTTTAACAGTTGAGGGGGTGCGTCGCTGGCGTATGCCAAGATTTTCGGAATCATCCTTTCCAAAACTCGACCGGCGGCAACTAAAGAGAGGGAGAACGAAACAAACGCGAAAAAAAGCGCTGTCGGGCTGTGTTAATCCGCTCGTTTTTGGAAATAGACAAGAGAGAGGACATGGCGGTCGGCATGGGCCGATTTTTAACCGAACACTTCGCGTAGTCCCGCCTATATAGGGAGAGAACATGGCGTCCGGCGCGGGCCCGTTACACCGGTGGAACAATCTGAAATTCTGAGCGTTTATCCCCGACACGGCGGCCTTCGTTTGCGCATGTAAGATATGGGGGAGGGTGCATGGTGACCGGCATGGCCAATGTCTATCGCTGGAGTAACAATTCTTCGGAAAATGCGGGTTTTTCGTTCAAATCCCAAGACCGCTGCGTATGTACACAGTAGGGACCTGCATATTTTTCGGATTTGAACGAGCAGTTTCTTTCACTTCGGGGAACGTTAAGAGATGAGGAGGCAATGGGCATGACGAATGGCATGGGCCGGTTACACCGGTGACGATTTGGACGCACGCGCATTTTGCATGTCCGGTTTTTCCGACTTCGCGGGGTTATATGGGTGAGGGGACATGGCGAACGGCATGGCCGGGGCGACAAGGAAAAGCGGTCCGGAGGCTGAACGTTTTCATGCAGACGGGTAGTAACACAGTGGGTGGGTTCAATGAAAGGAGGACGGGGATGTGCGTGATGAGCAGGGCTGAGTACGACGAGCACCGGGTGCGGACGCATATGCAGGCGGGCATGGGCGAGGACGAAGCGCGGAAACACCATGAAGCGTCCTATCCGCGCTCGACGGACATGGTCATCTTCGAGTTGCAGGCGCGCGGCCTGGCGGCGACGGACTGGCGGATGCAGCGGATGGTACGGGACCCGAATCTGCGCCCGCGCGAGGTCAGCGGCACATTCTGCTGGACGAAGAAGGACGTGGATCGGGTCGCGGGCAGGATGCTGGAACTGGGCATGCTGGCCATCAGCGCGATGTATCGCCAGGAACTCGGCATCACTTGGACGCAGGAGCAGGAACTGCGCCGGGCCAAGGCCGAAAAGGAGGCAGGCAATGCCTGAGACGATGACCGACATTCTCATCACCGCCCGGGGCGTGGAAATCACCGCAGGCGCCAAGCAGCCCACGGTGAGCATCCTGGCCTATTCCGGCGGCGTCATGAACGTCCCCGGCTGGGGACAGATCGCCATTGACCTAGCGGGTCTGGACTGCTCCGGGCAGGTCCGCATCCTGGCCGACCACGACGCATCCCTGGGCGGCATCGTGGGGCATGGCAAGGCCGAGGTCAGGGACGGGAAGTTGCTCGTCGCGGGCGCCGTGGCTGCCAGCGGCGAAGCCGCGCAGCGCGTGGTGCAGCTGGCGAAGGACGGGTTCGAGTTTCAGGCGTCCGTGGGCGTCGAACCGGTGGAGCATGCGCCGGTACGCGCGGGCGAGCGCGTCGAGGCCAACGGACGCATCCTGGCCGCCCAGCAAGGCGGGTTCACGCTGGTCAAGAAAGGCAAGTTGAGGGAGGTGTCTATCGTGGCACTGGGATGTGACGACAGCACGGCAGTATCCATCGCGGCGTCGAAGGGCGGAATCAACCCCGTCGAGGAGGCCCGGATTCGTGAGGAAGAGCGCGAACGCCTCGGCCGCATCGAGGCGGCATGTAATCACCCCACCGGCTGGGGCGCCCACGAAAAGCGCGTGACCGAACTCAAGGCCAGCGCCATCGCGGGCGAGATCAGCACCGAGGAGTTGCAGAGCGAAATCCTGCACATCGTGCGTTCCTCGCGCCCGACGGCCAGCGGAGTTCTGCGGACGGTGCGCGGCGCGCCCTGCGACCGCGCGCTGGAGGCATCCCTGCTTATCCGGCTGGGGCGTGAATCCCTAGCCGAGAAGACGCTAGGACCGGAGGCCTGCGAGCAGGGCCGGTATCTTGGCGCGATGCACATGCTCGACCTCTGCCGGGCGGCGCTCCAGAACGAGGGCCGCGACGTGCCCACGGGGCGCATGGAAATGGTCATGGCAGCGGTGAGCACGCTGTCACTGCCCGTGGCGCTCGGCAACCTGGCCAACAAGCTCCTGCTCCAGGCCTACACCGAAAGCCCCGCGACATGGACAACCTATGCGGCCATCCGGGCGGTGGGTGATTTCAAGGACAACACCGCCATCAGGCCGACGTTCACCGGCCAGTTGGAGGAGGTCGCGCCGGACGGCGAACTCAAGCACGGCGGCATCACCGAAGCGACGATGACCTTCAAGGTGGATACCTTCGGCAAAATGCTGTCGCTCGACCGCAGGGACATCATCAACGACGACCTTTCCCTATTCGAGCAGACGGCGATGGCCTTCGGGCGCGCCGCGATGCGGAAGGTCTCGGACCTGGTCTACGATGCGCTGCTGACCAACGGCGGAAGTTTCTTTAGCACCGGGCACAACAACCTCCTGAGCGGCTCGGATTCCGCCTTGGGCATCGGTTCCCTGGCTCTGGCGATCCAGGCGATGTCCACCCAGCGCGACGACGAAGGGAACGACCTGGACATTCGCCCCATCGTCCTCCTGGTGCCGCCGGAGCTGGAAGTCACCGCCACGGAAGTGCTGGAATCAGAGTTCATTCACCGTATGTCCGAACTGCCGACCGGCAACAGCCTGCGGGAGGCGGTCTCGCTCCAGGTGGAACCGCGCCTGAGCAACACCGTAAAGTTCACGACGAAGGCCAGCCAGAAGCATTGGTATCTCTTCTCGGCACCTCTGACCTGCCCGATGATCGTGGCGTTCCTCAACGGCAAGCAGACGCCGACCACAGAATTCTTCGGCCTCAACCAGACCGTCGAGAAACTGTGCGTCTCCTGGCGGGTCTATCACGATGCCGGGGCGGCGCTGTGCGACTACCGGGCTGCGGTGCGTTCTGCGGGCGAATAGAGGCCGGGCTACTCCACCCGGTCGGGCCGGTCCCTTGCCACTGGGGATCGGCCCTCGCCCGTTCCCTTTCAGACATGGAACCCGAACCTTGAGTGACATGATGGACATATCACGTCTCGATGCCGTCGTGCCGCAACCGCTGCGCGAGCGCGCCCAATGGGTCGTGTGGCGCTATGAGAAAGCCAAGGGCAAGCCGACAAAGGTGCCGTATGACCCGACGTTCGGCCGCCCCGCCTCCACCGTTGACCGGAAGAGTTGGGGCACCTATGAGCAGGCATGCCAGTCCGCGAAGGCGGGCCAGTACGACGGCATCGGCTTCGTTTTCACACCCGATGATCCGTACTGCGGGATTGACCTCGACGACTGCCTCAATGAGCAGGGCCGATTCATCTGGGGCGAGGACA
>Ga0187876_1000739_pt1 | contig 31757 bp, 27 predicted proteins | sample June2016WEW_17_4_FD_133000 | JGI IMG/M metagenome (GOLD analysis project Ga0187876, IMG submission 133000) | Peatland microbial communities from SPRUCE experiment site at the Marcell Experimental Forest, Minnesota, USA - June2016WEW_17_40 | ecosystem: Environmental > Terrestrial > Soil >...
CGCACGTGATGGCGACGCGCGCGACCGCGTATAGTTATGAGTGGTAGAAAGGAGGATAGCGATGCCATTGGAGTTTGATGCCGACGCCCAAGAGATCGAGCTATTCCTCGCCGAAAACAATGAGCACCTGCAGTCACTCGACCAGCATATCGTCGAGCTAGAGACAAAGCCCGACGATCCGCAGCTTCTGCAACAGATTTTCCGCTCGGCGCACACCATCAAGGGTAGCGCTGGCATGATTGGCCATCAACGCATGGCCGAGCTGGCACACGACATGGAGAATGTGCTAGATGCACTGCGCTCGCACACGGTGCGGGCTACTCAGCGCACCGTGGACGCCCTATTGGAGGCGCTGGATGCTCTGCGTGTTCTCAACAACGAGGTGGTCACGCGCACCCAAGCCGACCTTCCTCTCGACGAGCTACGTCGTAATCTCGCTGCCTGCCTTTTGCAAACCAGCGGCGCAACGCGCGCCTCGGATCGAGGCAGCATAAACTCCGCGGTCGACTGGCCGTACGACGAAGTACTGGATGCGTGGCCGGATAATGTGGATCCCGATCATGTGTATTTCGTGTCGGTGAATGTCGATGTGTCCTGTGGCTTGAGCGTCGCACGCACGTTTCAGGCATGTCTCGAGTTAGAGCGCAGCGCGCGCGTGTTGCGCATGATCCCCGGCTCAAAGGAATTGGAGACGTTCGAGCGGTGCCCTGGCCTCAAGGCTTTGGCCGAGCTGAAAGTTTCGCCCAGCGCGCTCGAATCGGCGCTTGTCGGCATCGTCGATGTGACGAGTGCGGCAGTTGAACGGTATGAAGTGCCCGAACGGACGGCGCCGGTTGCTGCGGTGGGTCCGAGTGAGGTGCAGAAGCGTACCGGCGACCGGCAGATTGCGGCGCCGGATAGCACGATCCGCATTTCGGTAGCCATCGTCGATGACCTGATGAGTCTGGTGAGCGAGCTGGTTCTGGGCAGGACCCGCTTGCAGACTCTGCGGTCGCAATTGCAAGAGAACTTCCCCGACGACAGCAACGTCGCCAATCTGGACGACGCGGTTGGCCACCTTGACACGGTGGTGACCGACATGCAAACCACGGTCATGAAAGCACGCATGCTGCCCGTGGAGAATGTGTTTAGCAAGTTCCCACGGCTGGTCCGCGACCTTACTGTTCAGAGTGGCAAACAAGTCAGCTTCACCATGTCAGGTAACGACACCGAACTGGATCGGTCGGTGATCGAACAGCTCAACGACCCCCTTGTGCACCTGTTGCGCAATGCGCTCGATCACGGTGTGGAGACTCCAGGCGAGCGGGTGGCGAATGGCAAGGAGCCGGTCGGCAGCATTGCGCTGTCTGCCGCTCCAATGGAGAATCATATCCTGATCCAGGTGCGTGACGATGGCTCCGGCATCGATCCTGCCAAGGTCGTGTCCAAGGCAGTGGAGAAGGGCCTAATCACGCAAGATTCTGCCTCGCGTCTGACCGAGCAAGAGGCTTGCGAACTCATCTTCCTGCCGGGTCTCTCTACTGCCAAGAAGATCACCGACATCAGCGGGCGTGGCGTCGGTATGGACATCGTCAAATCTACCGTGGACCGGATGGGCGGGCACGTAGCCGTTGAAAGCACACTTGGCAAGGGCACGACCTTTTCGATTACGCTGCCGCTCACGCTGGCAATCATGCAGGCGCTGTTGGTGACGTTGGACGATGCTGTGTTTGCGCTGCCACTCAACCTGGTGACAGAAATCCAGCCTATGCCAGACATGCAGATCCAGATGCTGCAGGGTACAGAGGCTACCGTGCTGCGCGGCATGATTCTGCCACTTCTGCGCCTGCGGCAGTACTTTGGCTGTATCGGTGACGATCCCATGGCTGGTCAGCACGTGGTAGTGACCCGGGTCGATGGGCAGATCCTGGGCCTGGTGGTAGATCGCGTGATCGGCGAGCAGGAAATCGTGATGAAGCCACTGGGAAGGTACATTGGCTATGTTCGGGGCCTGTCCGGCGCTACCATTCTTGGCGACGGCAGGATCGGTTTGCTCATTGATGTTGCGGCGCTTAGAGGATGGAGCTCGACGCAACGCGTGGCGTGAGCACCCGATAGTACTCCTCAGAGCTTGAAGAGGCGCTCCACCGTGGATTGTTTCCTGGGCGTTGGCTCTGGACTGTCCACAGGTGCACCGACGGCCAAGTGCCGTGCTAGCGCGAAGACATTCTGGCTGACCTCGGCATCAGGCGAGGTCAGGACGAATGGCATGCCTGTATTGGCTGCATTTGTGGTGCGGGCACCGTCGCTTATCACGTGCAACTTGATCTCTTGGCTGAGCACCCGCTCAATCTCCTTGAGCTCACGTGGCGAGACTGTGTCCGACCGCATCAGCACGAGGGAGAACTTCTTTAGGTCGTAGCGAAGCAGGTCCATTACGCGCATGTAGGAGGAGACATTCTTCATGGCCGGTAGGTCAGGACTTACAGGCACGAGCACAGTGTCGGCCATTTCGAGCGCGGCGAGAATGCGACCATCAAAGCTCGGGCACGCATCAATCACCGTGCAGGTGAACTGCGCCCGAAGGATTGAGAGTATCCGTTGGACGTGTTCGTAGAGAATCATGTCGGCATCCTCGGGCTGCTCCGGTGCCAGCAGCACGTGAATGCCGGACTGATGCTGCATTAGCGCATCCGACACGGCCTCCGTGGTTGGCCCGTCGGCTGCCGCTACAAGTCCTGAAATCGACCGCAGCGGTTGAAGGTCAAGGAAGACATTGTGGCTGGCGAAGTTGAAGTTGCCGTCTACGAGGGCTGTTGGGTAGCCCAACAATTGGAGTGCCACCGCAAGGTTCACCGCTAAGGACGACGACCCGACTCCACCCTTGGGACTCGAAATGGCCACGAGCTGGTGTTGGATGTCAAGTCGCGGGTCTTCAGAGGGCTGTCCAGGCGTTCCATTCCCGCCAGGGTCGAGGTGCGCGGTCAACAAGCGCAGCTCCAAACGCACGTCCATCACCGCTCGGCGCAGTGACGCTGCACCAACGGGAAACGGCAGGACACGGCGAACGCCGGCGGACATGGCCTCGGCCAGCGTGTCGGCTGTGTAGTTTGAGGCGTAGCCGATAAGTATCACGGCGGGAAAGACATTATGAACCAGTCTTGCATGCGCAAGGTGGGAAGCAACGTTCTGGTCGAGACCGATCAGTACAAGAGCGGGTGTTGCTGGCCCTGGGTGCGCAGCGAAGGAGTGCATGCCATCGAAGACGTGTGCCGCATAGCCGAGACTCGAGAGCGTCGCTTCGAGCTGACCGATGATTCCGCGGTGTTCTTCGATCAGAAAGGCGTCGGGTTTGCTAGGTCTCGAGCCCACTAGTTCTCCACCGGCGAATCAGCCTGACCCCGCTGCTCCCGGCTGGCAAGCATGTTGTTCGGGCGGCTGAGGACCAACTGCAGGCAAAACGTGGTAAGTCGGTTCTGGTCGCGCTGCGTCATCTGCAAGAATGTGACGCCAATGACGCCGGGTCCGACGGCCCGCGTCACACGCGCGATAGCGAACAATTGGTCCCGACTACCCGGCAGAACCAACTTCAGCTGCACAATCGACCCCGGACTTGGATCGTCCCCGTGGTCTTGGAGAGCACAGCGAGCACCACCGGTGCTGAGGTCCAGGATCGTGCAAGGCCGGAAGCACAGCGGCGTGATGCTGTGCAGCGCGAGGAAACCACGAAGTTGGCTCCCGACGCGCACGTGCTGTCGATCGGTTGGAATCTCCGCGTAGCGTGCCTCGGGCTCAAGCGTTGGCAGTATGCCCCCTTCAACGTGCAATTCGACGTCCTGAAGGCTGGCTTCCACGGACTTCGGTAGGTACACGTTACCCTTGGCCCGCAGAGTGCACTGCCATGCCCGAGCGAGTACATGGATGCTGCCTTCCGAAGTGATGTTGGCATTGCGTGCCGGCCCTATGGACACGTCCCCCGCGGCGCGAAGCATACACGGTCGCTGTGGGACGCCGTTCACACTGCCCATCACGGTGATTCCGGCCTGGCGACTGCGAATCTGAGCTTCATGGACGCTACCCTCAACGTAGACTTCGGCGTCGGCTTCTACGCGGGCGCCTTCCAGGATCGATCCGGACACAAAGACGGGCAGATCCTGCTGCACAAGGCTGGCGCCTTCAGGGACGTTACCCGCATATACGTGCGACGGCACGATTTCGATAAGCAGATTGCGCAAGAGCACCTCGCCGTCGCATGTGGCGATTAGCAGCGATCCATCATCACTGATCTTCGTATTGGCGCCCTGCGGCAGACGAGCCTCGTGCGGATTGCGTGGCAGCACGGTGCGACCAAGCAGATCTACTGTGGGTTCCGCCGGTGTGCCCTGCCGGCGACGCGCCAGTGGCGTGTCCACGCCGACAGCATGCCGGTGCCCTCGCACTCCCTGTCGCGCTGCCGCCACAGGGACCGGAACGAGCAGCTCAATGCGCCCATCCAGTGGCGGCCGAGGCGGCTCGGCTTCCATAATCGTCTCCCAGACGCCTGGCCCGCAAGTGCGACGCAGCTGATCAAGGTCGCGAGCGGTCGGCGTGACCTGGAGGCCAAGGGCCAGACACTCCTGGCGGATTAGCTCCAGGAGTACGGCGCTCGGCATGTTCATTGCGTCCGAGGTCAGGCGCAGCTCGAGCTGCATGGCATCAGGGCTCAGGCGCAATGCCAGGACCTCAGGAATAGCCACCGTTCCGGCTCCGTCCAGCGCGTCCATTGTAGCTCTACCGGCTCCTTACGTTCGCGCGGCTCTTCAAACTGCCCAGCAGGGCCAAATACCCGTGGCTGGTCGGAAGTCCGATGCCCTTGATGGGTACGTAGCGGGCCCAAACTGATAGTACGGCTTCTAGTATGAATTTCGGCCCAAGTGGTTGAAACTTCAGTAGGGAGCTGTCATCTGGGAGTCACCTGACGGTGGTACTATGGCATCAGCGATCACGGAAAGCCCCCCCTTTGCACGGGTACTTGTCCTGGCACATATATGTCGTCGCTCTCCAACCGTTTGCGCCGTGATCACTCTGTCGAGGCGGTGGCTCTGCGCCACCGCCTTCCCCTATGTGGATCGGGCCTTCGTTTCTATAGGGAGCTTGGCTGCATTATTGGGATCTCGCCAGGGGTAAACCCGAGCCTGAGTCGCCCGGAGACTGTAACAACCCGGCCCGCGTCGGCGGTTTCAAGGGGAGCACCCACAATCTGGGGCAGAACCTTCCGGAGCGCAGCATGCCACCATGACTCGGTTTGAGGCAAGACGATGATGTCTCGGGCAGGGTCCGGCGTCGCGCTTCCAGACGGAGAAGGGCGTGCATCGCTTAGCACTAGCTCGCTTGAGCGACTGCAGGCTTCATGGCAAGGGACCACCCGCGCATAGCCCCGGACGGTGACATCGTGATCGGTCCAGTACCAAGCTTCCAACTGTGCCTGGCGGTTGAACTCGCTCGGGGTGTAGGTGATCCCACCAATGCTGCCTGGTAGAAACAGCCAGAGCACCACGCCTACCGCAAGGATCGGAGCCGCAAGCGCAAACAGCACGAGCCGATGCAAGTGCATGCTGTTTCAGCCCGCGCTCAAACGCCACGCCCGGTCTTCCGCCAGCGTGCGGACGAGCTCGAGTAGGGCAGTCAAGTCAACTGGCTTGGAGAGGTAGCACACGCTTTGGCCCTCTATCATCTGATGAAGGTCGTTTGTGACCCCGACGGGCTTTCCGCTGATGGCGATGATCGGAATGCCAGGGTATTTCTTCCGCGCGAACTGGATGACCTCTGCGCCACTCACTCGAGGCATCAGCAAGTCTGTCAGGATAACGTCGGGCGGGCCTTCCTCGAGCTTGGCAATGCCGTTGGCACCACCGGCGGCGATTGTGTAGTATATGCCGGGCGCCTGCGCGAATACCATGTCGAGGACCTCACGCACCGACGCGTCGTCCTCGATCACCAGGACAGCGGCCGCCTCCGGCATCGGCTTCTCGACTTTCTCTAGCTCGGTCGCCATCATGGACCTCGTCAGGTGCCCTGTATGCCTGTCGGCTGGATTTCGCAGACGGAAATGGCTATGGCTACCTTGATCATACCAATGCGCTCGGCTGCACGCTCACGGGTCCAGCACTCTCGACCTACTGGGTGAACCCGAAACAGGTGAGGTTCGGCGGGCGACCGGGTGATGCCGTACACTTGAGGCGGGCGTATTCGGCAGTTGAGGGAGGTACTATGCAGGACAACAGCTTGCGCGACGACCGCTTGATTTTAGGCAAGCCGGTAGCAGCTGCCATCGAGCGCCGCGCCGCCGACGAATCCGCGCGGCTAGGCGCCGGCGGGGTTGTGCCACGACTCGCGGTGGTGTGTCGAGGTGACCATGGTGATGCCGCCAGCTATCGAAAGATGATCAAGCAGCGAGCGTCACGTACTGGCATCGTCGTGAGCGAGATCGGGCTCGATGCCGAAGCTACGCACCAAGAAGTCATCGATGTCGTGCGGCAGCTAAATGCTGACGAGGCCGTCCACGCCATATTGGTCCAAAATCCATTGCCTGCATCTCTGCGACTCGTCGTAAGCCGTGAGCTGTTGCCAGCCAAGGATGTTGAAGGACTCAATGCGACCAACCTTGGCAGGCTTATCTTGAACGAGCCCTGCGTGCCGCCGTGCACTCCAGGCGCGATTCTTGCGCTCATTCAGAGCCGGATGCCATCGCTACTGGGCAAGCGCGTGGTCATTGTCAACCGCAGCGCCACGGTAGGCCGCCCGCTATCGCAGATGCTCCTGAATGCGCGCGCCACTGTGACAGTTTGCTCCACTGCAACCGTCGACCTAGCGAGCGAGGCACGCCGGGCCGAAATTCTGATCGTGGCGATTGGGCAGGCGCGGGCTTTCGGCGCGGACTACATTGGAGAAGGGGCCGTTGTTATCGATGTTGGCATCAACGCAGACCCTACCGGCGCCGGCCTATGCGGCGACGTTGATACTGAGGCCGCGTTGAGCAGGGCGTCGGCGATTACGCCGGTACCAGGCGGCGTTGGGCCTGTCACGACTGCAGTGCTGATTGAGAACATTGTGCTGCTTGCCAAGCTGCAGCAGTCCACCCGCGAGTCGTCGGTGTGACCTCCCAGCGGTGACCCGGCCAATGGCGAGGCCACGGGGGGCCAGCACAGCCGTGCTAGACGCTTGGCGCAGACGAGCGCGAAGCAGAGCCTACTCCGCGCGCACCCAGAATCGTGCGCCGGCAATGCCGAGCCCGGCATTGCCGCGGTTTAGAGATGGGCGGGCAGGGTGACGTCCGGAGGGATTGGCACGACACCGGCTTGGCCGGGCGTAGTCCACCGCAAGTAGCAATGCAGGTAGGAGCCGGTAGCCTGGTAGTCCAGGCGCACGGTATGCGCCCCAGCTGCAAGCGCGGTCGTTGCCACACCGTTCGCGCTGCTCAGTACGCGGCGGCCGTCGAGGTACAGGGCAGCAGGCCCGGTGCTGTCCAGCGAGAATTGGTACGTGCCGGCAGTCTTGATCTGCACACTGCCGAGCCAACGGACTGAAAACGGGAAGCTTAGCCCGTCGGGTGCGTTTTGGTAGTACGTATTCACGAACTGATCCACGCGCAGAAAGGCCGGCGTTCCTTGAAAATCCGGCGTCGAATAGTAAACACCCAGGAGGCCCCCGGTGGGGATACTTGGCGCCTCCAGGTAGAGACTGGGAATTGGCTGCCAAGGTGTTGAGGCGGACCGCCACTCCAGCGACACAGTGCCTCCAGTCTTGCCGGATCCATTGATCACGAGTGCGTGGTTGCCCGCGCCGAGCTCAACCGCGGGGGTGCCTTGACCTGAGATCGGCCACGCGGCGTTGTCGATGCTCAGCGTGCCTTTAGCCAATCCAGCCACACGGAACTCGACGGGAAAGGCCACCTGGGCGGCGGACAAGGTCATGCTCGCCCGGAGCGTTGCAGCAGTCGTCGGGCCAGCCCATGGCGGCCAGGGAACGGGAGTTACGGCGTGCTCTTGTGTGACCTGGGCGCGCCCCGAGCCAAAGGTCGCGCTGATGCCCATGTTGTGCACCGCATCACTCGGTGTAATTACAACCGCGTTTGCCTCGACATCCTTGGGGTCAGCGTGCGGCGTTATCGGCCACCCGTGAGCAGAGGGGTACGAGCGCATCACGTAGTTCAAGACATCGTTCGACGTGGCCGGAATGATCAGCGCCAGACCAATTGCCGGGACAGGAAGGGGGACGGGGACATCGGGATCATAGACCGGCAAGTCCTGGCCACCCGCGGCCAACCTCAGCGCGGGATCTCCGGCGAGATCCGGGGTAGTGCGGACCGTGTAGCCGCGCGATTGCAACGCCAACGCGCTTCGTCCAATCACGGCCTGGAGGCCTCCCATATCGTGCCATGCCGCCACATCACTTGTTTGCAGGACGAAGTAGCTTTCGTAGTTGTCGTGTGCTGAGATGCCTAGAGGAACCAGCACGACCAATAGAACGGCGATCGAGCGCGCCAAAGGTACACGGGCAGGCCCATTTCTGAGTCCAAATCGAACGCTGTCCCATAGCCATTGTGCCAATGCCACGAGCGGGAGTGCGGCTATGAGCGCGATCGGCGCAACGGCCCCTACGACGCGTGCGCTTTGGGGCGCTTCATAGCTGAGCGACAGGACACCGCTCGCCACGCTGGCTCCCAGCCACAGGAGCAGAAGTTGGTAGTACCAAGTGCCTAGACGCTTGATGCAGATTCCCAGGCCGAGCAAAAAGAGACTGCCCGTGATCGGATCCAGCATTGGCGCTCCGGGCAGATTATGGCGGCCGTTGGCATCTCCCTGCACGGTGAACATGTACAGATGCAAGCGCAGATTGGTCAGGAGGTTCTGAATTCGGTCGGGCCACCTGGAGTACTCGGTGAACAGGGATACTTGATTTACCCTGGCTAGCGTGTAGGCCGGATCGAGGTGCAAGACGGTCAATATCGGCGCAGCTCCGACGACGATCCCAACTACCAGCAAGAGTACGCCCGGCCAGGCAGCTGTGCGAAAGCGAGAGTCTGTGAGCAAGCGCACTGCTATCACGATGAAAGCCACCAGGATTCCCGATGTGACCGCACCTTGGTAGGTCAGCAGCGAGATCCCGAGGGCCACGCCGGTGATGGCAAACCAGAATCCGTTAGGACGCCACATCGCTACGGCGAGCGCAGTGAAACCCAGACCAATGATTGCCGGAGCGGCAATATCCGGTAATGCGATGCGCGAGAAATCAATTGCCCACCTGGAAGTCGCCAGCAGGATTGCCGCACATAGGCCGTACGGCGCGCCGCCAACCTTCCGTCCGAGCAGGTAGACGGCCACGACGCCTACTGTTCCAAATAGGGCAGAGGCCAGACGGATTGGGCCAATCGACATGCCAAACAGGTCAGTGAGACATGCCATGACGTAGAAGTAAAGGCTACCTACGTGACCAAGCGTACCTGGAAGCAATGGCTGGAACGGCATGGCAAGCATGCGCTGTGCAGCCGCTGAAGAATCTGCTTCGTCATACCAGATCCCTTCAGGAAGCGAGGCGAGGTGCCAAACGCGAAGGCCGGCGGCGAGCTCGACGATAGCTATGAGCACAAGTATCTCGGCAAGAACCAAGGGCCAGGCAAGAGTGCCGCGCGTACTCGCTCCTAGCAGTGCGCGCTGCGTCCACAAGAACGCCAAGCCAGCAACTATCGCGGCAAGCCAGAGCCCTGCAGCCCACGATGACGACCCGTTGACGAACTCCTGATTCACATGGAAGTCTTCCTGGCACCAGATGAATGCGGCTACAAGTGTTGGAATCAGCAGAATCGCGGCACCAATGCCCATTGCACGACCGGGCTCACCTGCGCTCTCAACCAGCGGGGTTGACGCCGGAAGGGGGCTGGGCCATGCGAGTGCTGCCAGGACAATGGATCCTAGCGTGGCCACGACCACCCAAGCAGGCACTAGGGAGGAGTCACCAGCATGTTGCGCAAGGCGCGCGCACACCACCGCGGCGACGATTAAGACCGCGCGTAGAACCGTGCCGGCACGAATCCGAGGCGACTCACTCGCCGCAGCCGACGGCAGAACGTTGTCCTGCATGCAGTGAAGCCCTTATACCTTTACCTGTTCCGCCGTTCGCAACGCCTTGCCGGCTGTGTGATAGTATGGCACAGACCGGTTGGCCGAGGAAAGCCGAGCGAAGCAGCGTCCTCGCCGCACTATCAGCCACACAGTTTGTACGGTTGAATGCGAGATACTGCCTCAGCGAGGAAGAAAGGTTGCAAACGCCAGCGGTCCGGCGCAGAGCAAGGACCAACCCTCGGCCTGAGTTTGCGCGCGTCCGTGCTGCAAACATCGCCGCGGTAGCAGCGTTCGTAGAGGGTGGGCGATCGGGGACTCGAACCCAGGACCTCACGGATGTGAACCGTGCGCTCTAACCGACTGAGCTAATCGCCCCTGTACTGACGTAAGAGCACTATAACACAGGGGCTGAGCCTCGACAAGGCAGTCGCTGGCGCGCTTACTCAGCCGTAGCGTACACTCGTGCAATAGATCGCCGGACGCAAACAAGGGGAGAGCTCGGTGCAACCACCCAATGCCGCTGAGGCGAGAATGAGCAGCGTGCATGAGGGCGTGCTGACCCCGCATGTCATGCGCCGACTCCTACGCCAGCAGGTCTACTTTGCTGTACTGGTCGGTGCGGTTATCTGGTTTCTGTATTCGGCGCGGCACGTAGTGCCGCTGTTCATCTTTGCCTTCTTACTGGCCTACATTCTCGCTCCGGTAGTCGGCTTCCTTTCCCGAGACGCGGGCGAGCGGTATGGCGTGCCGCGAACCGCGGCGATTCTCTCGGTCTATGCACTGATTCTCGGCGGTCTGTCTGCCGGGGTTTGGCTGCTCACGGGCAAGGTTGCACGTGAGCTGCGGAATCTTTCCACCAACTTCCCGTCGTTGCGAGCGGACATGATTACGCGCATTCATCAGAGTGAGCATAGTTTCCCCCTTGATAAGCTGCCGGAAAGCGTCAAGATAAGCATCGACAACACAATCAATAATCTGGACAAGGTCGTGGGTGACGAGGTACACCGGCTGGCGCCCTCCGTTGTGCAACAGGTGCCGGGATTGCTGGAGCTTCTCGTGATTCCGATTCTCGCGTACTACCTGCTAAAGGACGGTGCAGAGTTCATCCGCGTGCCTCGCAGTCTCATGCATGCGGAACACCGCGCGCGCTACGACCATCTCGTTGCCGAGATCAACGAGTCGCTTCGCGGTTACTTGAAGGGTCAAATCACTCTGTCGCTCATTGCCGCTGCCGCGGTATTCATTCTGCTCACGGCATTTGGCATTCACTACGCGTATCTAGTGGCTATCACCGCGTTCTTCCTGGAGCTTGTGCCGGTCGTCGGGCCACTGGTCTGGGCCACTGAAGCCGTGCTCCTGACGTGGTTGCAAAAGCCGCAGGACGTTATCTTCGTGCTGATTCTCGTGATTGTTGCTCACCAAAGTGACATGCACATAATCGGTCCCAAGATCTTGGGCAGCCACTTACGGCTGCACCCTGCCGTGATCATCATGGCGTTGGTGGCGGGGACAACGGTTTTCGGCCTGCTTGGAGCGCTGCTAGCCGCACCGGTAGCCGCACTGCTGAACATCATAGTGAAGTACCTCATGACTGAGGGCGCACTCTCCCCAGCAGCTGTTGACGAAGATGACCTGGGGACCGTTCCGCCACCTGTGGTGGGCTCGCGCGGCGCGGCGCGCGCCAACCGGCCCGGGCGTAAGCGGCCAAGCTAGGGCACGGTTTGCATTGCATGGCCTTCATGTTACCCGGGCCTCTGGTTCTAGTATCATAATACGGGCCTATACGCAGCGGTATTTCGCTTTTCCAGGCCATAGCCCTAATTGCACGGAGGAATTGAGACGCCATGTCTGTCGAAGCACACAAGGAGACGCTGGGATTTCAAGCCGAGGTCGTGCAGCTACTCGACTTGATGATCCATTCGCTCTACAGCAACAAAGAGATCTTCCTGCGCGAGCTCATCTCAAACGCGTCCGACGCGATCGATAAGCTCCGCTTTGAGGCTCTGGCTACCGAAGCGCTCTACGAGAGCGATACCGACATGAAGGTAGTAGTGGCCTTCGACAAGGATGCCCGCACCATCAGCATCACCGACAACGGGATTGGGATGAGCCGGCAGGAGGTCGTCGACAATATCGGTACGATTGCAAAGTCGGGCACTCAGGAGTTCTTCAAGGCTCTGAGCGGAGACCAGAGGAAAGATGCTCACCTCATCGGACAGTTTGGCGTGGGGTTCTACTCTTCGTTTATTGTCGCCGACAAGGTGACGTTACTCACGCGCCGTGCAGGGTTGCCGGCTGAGGCTGGTGTCAAATGGGAATCTGCTGGGCAGGGCGACTACATCATCGAGACTGTAGATCGGCAGGAGCGCGGGACACAGGTGACACTGCACCTCCGTGACACGGAGGATGAGCTGCTCAACGGCTACCGGCTGCGCAGCATCATACGGAAGTTCTCGGACCACATTAGCCTGCCAATCATGATGCAGCCAGAGACTCCCTCAAAAGAAGGCGAGCCTCAAGGGCTGGAGACGGTGAACAAGGCGTCTGCTCTATGGACACGGTCAAAGAGCGAAATCACCGAAGAAGAGTACACGGAGTTTTACAAGCACGTCGCGCACGAATTCACTGAGCCACTGGCGTATGTCCACAGCAAGATGGAAGGAAAGTATGAGTATATCCTCTTGCTCTACGTTCCTACCCACGCACCGTTTGATCTTTGGAGCCGGGACAGTCGCCATGGCGTGAAGCTGTACGTGCGACGGGTGTTCATCATGGACGATGCGGAGCAGCTGCTGCCGAATTACCTGCGCTTCGTGCGAGGGATTGTCGACTCCAGCGATCTGCCGCTCAACATCTCGCGCGAGCTGTTACAGCAGAGCAAGCTCATCGACAGCATCCGAACTGGCGCTGTCAAGAAGCTTCTGGGCTTATTCAAGGACCTGGCCACCGACCAGCCTGAAAAGTACGCCGCATTCTGGAAGGAATTCGGGGCTGTCCTGAAGGAGGGCATTGCCGAGGACCAGGCCAATCGTGACGATATCGCACGGCTGCTGAGGTTCTCTTCCACCGTAACCATGAGCGAGACGCAGGATGTGTCCCTCGAAACGTATGTCGGGCGCATGAAGGACGGTCAGGACAAGATATTCTATCTCACGGCCGACACCTTCGCCGCCGCAAAGGGCAGCCCGTTGCTCGAGATATTCAAGGAGAAGGGCGTTGAGGTCTTGCTGCTCTCCGATCCCATCGATAATTGGGTCGTGGCGCACCTGCACGAGTTTGAGGGCAAGGCGCTCCAATCGGTGTCGCGGGGTGAGGTCGACCTGGGCAAGATCGAGGGCGCGGAGGAGCAAACCGAGCATCAGAAGATAGTCGACGAGAGCAAGGACCTCGTGGCCAGGATCAAGGAATCGCTTGGGGATCGGGTTCAGGATGTAAGGGTGACGTCCAGGCTGACGACGTCCCCGGCGTGCCTGGTCGTAGATGATCGGGGCTTGGATCCCAGTTTCTTGCGCTTGATGAAGGCGGCCGGCCAGTCCGTGCCTACCATGCAGCCGATTCTGGAAGTCAACCCACACCACGTGCTCTTGAGCAGGATGGCAGGCGAAAGCGACAAGGAGCGCTTCGACGACTGGACCAAGCTGCTGCTTGACCAGGCTGTCCTGAGCGATGGGGGCCAGTTGGAGGATCCTGCTGGCTTCGTCAGCCGGTTGAACAGTCTCCTCGTGGCCCTCGGCTCCTAGGACAATTCCGACGAGATTCGCGAGATAGACTCGGGCGAACAGATACGGAGCCAAGGAAGCAGCTCCGTATCTGCCCGCCTATTGCCTAGAGTGAGGCCAAGGTGAAATCCCCTGCCCGTTGTGACTGACCTTGGTGCCGGTCCGCGCCGGCGCTGGACCTGCAGATGCTATCGTGGCAATGATATGTACCGCGCCCGTGCGCTGGCTATGAGGCTAATTGGATCCGTCCTCAATAGCGTGCAAGCTCAATCTGTCGGGCGTACGACCAACACCGGACAGTGTGCATGTGACACTACCTTGGTGGACACCGATCCGAGCAGGAATCGCTGGGCGGCGTTGAGTCCGCGGCTGCCGACCACGATGAGGTCGGCACAGCGGACCTTGGCTTCGTCTAGGATCATATCCGCCGGATCGCCTACAGCGATCTCCTTGTGCACGATGTCGGCCACTCCCATTCCCTTCAGTCGAGTCTCGGCGTTGTCGAGCAGCCCGATTGCCGCTGCTCTCCCTTCGCTGCCGTCGCTGGGCTCCTGCCGGACCGCACCCTCGCCTGCGTAGACGTGATGCCTTGGCATGACAAAGAGCAAACTCACCTCGGCATGCGTGCTGGCCAGGAGCTTTGCTGCCATGTCCAGTGCCAAGTTGGCGTGCGGCGACCCATCCAACGCGATTACCACCTTCATGCTGTTCCAGTCCCTTCACGCTGTCTGTTTGCTTTACGTCGCCGCACTCCGGCCTTCTGAGTCCCACGCGAAGGGGCCGGACCTAGGCTTCAACACGCTACATTGTAATCTGGAGTGCGCCATGAACCACGTGCTGATCCTCAATCCTGGTTCAAGCAGCTTGAAGTGGTCTTTGCTCGACGCCAAGACCGAAGGCTTAGTAGCCGGTGCTGACCTGCCCTATGCCGAGGTGAACGCTGCCGACCGTGGTAGCCTTGTGACCCGTGCCCTAGACGCTGCCGGCGAGGTGGCCGCCGTCGGGTTTCGTGCCGTGCATGGCGGGGCCTTGTTCCGCGGCGCCGTGCGCGTCGACGCAGCAATGATTGCGAGGCTCGCGACCCTGGGAGAGCTGGCACCGTTGCACAACCCGGTTGCGGTGCAGTGCATGACCGCAGCCCTGGAGGCCCGTCCCGCGGCGCTCCACATTGCTACATTCGACACGGCATTTCACCGCACCATGCCGGACGTTGCGACTACTTATGCAATCCCGCGTGACTGGACCGAAAAATGGAACATCCGCAGGTATGGCTTTCATGGGCTGAGTGTGTCCTATGCCGTCCAGCAGGCAGCTCGAATCTTGGGCGCGCTGCCAGGTCGGATGGTCGTGTGCCACCTTGGCGCGGGCTGCTCGATCACTGCGGTCCGAGCCGGAAAGTCCATAGATACGAGCATGGGCTTCACGCCGCTCGACGGCGTGATGATGGCCACTCGTTCAGGGGCGGTCGATCCAGGTATGCTGCTCTACCTGGTGCGCCATGGGGTAGAGGTCGAGCATTTCTACGATACGCTTGAGCACCGCTCGGGCATGCTCGGCGTCTCTGGCGTCTCAAGCGACATTCGCAACGTCATGCAGGCCGCGGCTGACGGTAACACGCACGCCGCACTAGCATACGACATGTTCGTCTATAGCGTTACTCGCGTGATTGGCGCCATGGTTGCCGTTCTGGGCGGGATTGATGCGCTGGTGTTCACCGGAGGCGTGGGCGAGCATCAGCCGCCACTTCGCAAAGAGGTGGCCGGCTCGCTGAGTTTCCTCGGGATTGAGCTGGATGCGCAGGCCAACGAGCGCGGCGCGGGTGACTGTCAGGTAGCGACCGTGAATTCGCGGGTTCACGTATTGGTGATCAAGTCCCGAGAGGATCTCAGTATTCTGCGCGAAGTCAAGGCGTTCCTGTAGTGGTGGTACACACCTGGTTGGCGAGCGGAAAAGAGCCGTGACGCGCAAAGGCTGGTTGCTGTTTGCGGCCATCTCGCTGTTCTGGGGCATTCCCTATCTGTTCATCAAGGTCGCCGTGGGCCAGCTCGATCCGGTTGTCGTGGTCGTGGGCCGAACCGGTATCGCCGCAGCGGTGCTCTTGCCCGTCGCGGCGTACCGCGGCGCCTTGCGCCCGCTAAACAGACACTGGCCGGCAGTGGCGAGTCTGGCCCTGATTCAAATTGCCGGCCCTTTCCTGCTGATCAGCTATGGGGAGCAGCATATCTCTTCATCGCTTACAAGCCTGCTTATCGCGTCGGAGCCCCTCTTGATAGCGTTGCTGGCGCTGCACCTCGATCGCGCCGAGCGCGTTGGCGGCGCGCGTTTCGCCGGCCTGCTCCTTGGCATTGGCGGGGTAGTTATGCTCCTGGGTCTGGACGTGGGCGGGGACAGACTTGCGCTCGTGGGAGCCGGCATGGTCTTGCTGGCGACGGCGGGCTATGCCGCCAGCGCCCTGATGCTCAGGCGCCGGCCCTACACCGTGCTACCCAGCCTGGGCGTCGTGGCGGGGGAGTGCACAGTGGCTACCGTCGTACTGGGACCGATGGCGCTCACGCGGATGCCAAATCACCTGCCCGATGCCGCCGTGCTGGCAAGCCTCGCGGTTCTGGGGCTCGTCTGTACGGCGGTGGCCTATCTTGCCTTCTTTGCCCTTGTGGCTGAGGTAGGGGCTAGTCGCGGCTCTGTCTTTACCTACGTGAATCCGGCCGTGGCCGTCACCCTAGGCGCGGTGGTGCTCGGCGAGCCAGTTGGCTACACCACGGTGGCCGGCTTTCTGCTCATCATTCTGGGGTGCTTGCTGTCGACGGGCATCACGATTCCGCCGGTACTCGCGGCAAGGCCTCGAGCACCATCGCTTCGCGGCGGCGCGCTCGACGCTGTTGCTGGGAAGAGCCAGGCTTGTGACAATAGCCCTGGCTTTGCACGCGACGCGACGTGAAGTGTCGAGTTGGCGCAATGCGCCGAACGAACGGCAATAAACCCGGTCGAGGCTAATACTCCTGTGTCTGCGGATCCACAGGCAAGCGCACCGGTTGCCCTCCGTGCTTGGCCGATGTGCGAATGGCCACGGTGAGTTCCTGATCCAACCTTGCCTGAGCCGCGCCGTAGCTCGGCTCGGCCCTATCTCGAATCGCCGCGGCTAAGCTCGTGAGGCAACTTGCTACGCCGATCTCGTCGTCGTGCCACTGAGCGCCACGCGCCTTCATGGCCGCAAAGTGCGGATTCTCCCATGCGCAAATTGGCGCCCCGGCATCGCCCGTATGGGCTACTAGGGCTTCGAGCGCCCCGCCGTCGACTCGGTCCCATCGACGCTCAACGGTAATGAATTGGGGAGCCTCGCCCGAGGGGGCTAGCAGGGAGAGCTGCTCGCGCACGTCGAGTCCCACGCCTACCGTGATGCCCATGCCGCGTTCGGCCAGGAAGCGGCTGCTGCGCCACCAGCGCAAGGGAGAGTCATACGCAACGTCTGCCCAGTGGAAGATGCCCAGCCTGCCATCGGCGAATTCAACAATGCCATGCTCCTGGGTCTCGATGCGCCCTTCACGTGTGCCGGCCAGCCTGCTCCACTGTGGTGCCAGCGGATACGAGTGAACGGCGCCTGTCACCTGCACGGGGACCGCGTCGAAGCCCAGGTAGCTCCGCATGACGCTGACGCCATGGTAGCCATGCCCCGCGAAGTCGTTGAACGAGCTGTGTACGCGGCCGAACACTCCCGAGGAGATGAGCTTCAGCTTGAGCTGTTCCAGCGGCCTGCGGTGGAACTGCTCAGCTACCTCGACTTTAACCTTGCTGCATTCTGCCGCGGCAATGATGGCGTCCGCTTCGCTCAGCTTGTGGGCGATCGGCGTCTCAAGCAGCACGTGTAGCCCGTGCTCGACTGCCATCAGCCCCACGGAGCCATTTGCATCGTACGCAACGCACACGATGCCAATATCGGGCTTGGTCTCCTGGATGAGGCGATCGAGATCCGTGTAGTGTGGCGCGTTCAAGCGCTCACCAGACGTCTTGGCCGAGCCGGCACTGCGGCCCCATACGCCGACGAGGTCGAACTGGTCGCACAAGACGCTAAGAATTGGGCCATAGAGGTTTACAGCTCGCGGCGCTGTGCCGATGATCGCGACACGTAGCGGTTCCGTGGGTGACGGCCTTGCTCGCACTTCGTCATACTCCCTCTGCTGCTGGTGTTTCGCCTTTCAGAGTGTACTGACCACAAGCCTGTAACTACTGTCCGAAACGGTGGAGACTGAAGGGCTCGAGCGACATGTCCGGGCTCTGACCCAAGACACGCTGGGCGATCAGAAGACCTGTGATCGGGCTGAGCAACACCCCATCGGCGGAATGCCCTATCGCAAGGCTCACCCCATCCCAGCCGGGAACGGCGCCAAGAATAGGCATTCCATCCGGGCTAGATGGGCGTAAGCCGATGCGTGCTTCAAGGAAAGTGGCGTTGGCATAAGCCGGCGCTACGCGGATGCCATTCAGCAGGAGGAAGCTGAGCCCGACGGCAGTGGGGCGATCGTCAAAACCGACATCTTCATAGGTTGCACCGAGAATCGTGGAGCCGTCAACTTGCGGCGAGAGGTAGACGTCGGAACAGAATACGATCTGGCTCAGCGGCTGGGGAGGTCTCGCTTGCAGCAAGATGATCTGCCCGCGCAGCGGCCTGACAGGCGTCGATAGACCAAGCTGGTTGAGAAGGCCGGCGGACCAGGCTCCCGCGGCCACGACCGTGTGGCCGCCGAGAACCACCTCGCCGTCGCTCAGGGTAACGCCAGCGACCGCCCCGGTTTGCACCACAAATGAGGCGGCCTCCGCACCTATGCGGAGCTTGGCACCCCGACGGGCTGCTGCCTCAAGGAGGCCCTGCTGGAGCATACGCGCGTTCACCTGCGCGCCAGCGGGCAAACGTAGCCCTGCGACCGCAGCGGTGGACAAGTTTGGCTCCATCGCCCACACCTCTTCGGGGCTAAGCCACTCCGCCAGGTGTCCGTGCGGCGCGGCTACTCGGAAGCGTGCTCGGAGATCGTCCGCGGCTGCCTCCTGCAACGCCACCCGGAGCCAGCCAACCTGGCGCAGGCCGGCGTCGATTCCGGTCTGCTCCCGAATTGCCGCCACGAGAGCGCTGAACATCGCGAAGCTGGCGTCACTCAGGAGGCGGAATGCTTCGGGGGCATCTGGGTCGCTGATCGGATGAAGTAGGCCTGCCGACGCTCGAGAGGCGTGCCCTCCTGCCTGGCCACGCTCGAGTATGACCACTTTGGCGCCGCCAGATGCCAGGTAATATGCGATCGAAGCGCCGATGACGCCGCAGCCAACCACAACCACGTCCGGATGGGGCATGTTGTCCTCCGGCGGCTTAGTAACTCGCCTTTGCGGCGCGCAGCCGCTCATGTAGCCACTCGACCACAGTATGAAAACTCTCGTTGCTTATCTCATGATCCATGTCGAACTCCTGATATTCAAGCTCGACTGGCAGCGCCTTGAGCAACTGCTTGCTATTGCGTGCCACGGCAATTGGTACTACCGTATCCCAGCGGCCGTGCAGGGCAAGAATTGGGAATCCAGCGAGCTCATCGGCAGAGGCAGCGTGCTCCATGAATTCTGGAAGCACCGCACCGCTCATTAGGATTGCACCGCTCGCCAACGTCGGGCGTGATAGTGCGACGCTCGCGGCGATCATCGCACCTTGGCTAAAGCCCATGAGGTACACCCGCTTAGCGTCGATGGGATAGCGCTCGATCAGGTCGCCAACAAACGCAATCACCTTGTTGCTGCTCCGCCTCGCTTCGTCAACATCCACCCGCATCCCATCGAAGCCAAACAATATGCTGAACCACGCATACGCCCCTGGACCGAGAACGTGCGGAGCGCGAGCACTGACTATACAGAACCGGGGATCCAAGAGCGGTGCCAGTGAGAACAGATCGTCCTCATTGCTGCCGAGCCCATGCAGCAGCAGCACGAGCGGCGCTGCGCCGGGCATTGCGGCTGGGCGAAGCCGGTAGATGAGGCCAAGATCGTCGATTGTGTCCATAAGCGATACCTCGCAGCCTGCACCACAGTCACTTCGCAGCATGGCCATGTATCAGCTTACTTCCAGCCGGCTCATAGGTGTGCTTGTCGGCTAGACATACCAGTGATGGTACGGTACATTTTGACCTGGCTATCGGATGAAGCTGCTTCCGCCTCGGAGTGTTGGATTCAGGGACGCTGCAGAGCACCGAGCCATCGTTGGGTCGTGCGCATCCATGTGACGGCCTTTGGCCTGCTTTACGGTTTAGCACCTGTAAGATTGGAGAGTTCCGCCATGCTGCCGCCCAAGACAGACGCTCGATGGCAAGCAATTGCCACGGGAAAGACGCCGGTGGTAGTGTCGTCCCTTGCCGCTCAGATGCTCATCAAACGAGTTACTACGAGCGTGCAGAGTGACCCGACGCCGGCAAACGTGTCCAAACACGTCAACGAACTCCATGCGTTTTTCGAGAAGTTCCCGCACACGATCAGCGGAGAACTGGCCGCCTTTTTAGGCTAGGATTGCGAATGATGAATGCTTTGGTGATGCACACGGCCGACGAAGTCAAGGATATGATCCTGCGTAAGCAGGTCCTCATGCTTGCAGCTGCTGAGCCAATCCTGATGTCGCTTCCCTCTGGCGAGTGGATTGGCGGAACGATTCCCTACTTCATGGGCGATGTTGGCGGCTGCTTCGATGAACAGCACATTCTCGTCACCGAGATGCCTGCCGCTGAGGGCGTGTCGATAAAGATGTACGATGGCGCCTCGTTGCCCTCAATCGCCCTTGATGCACCTGAGAACGGCTGTTCGTTCGTGATCATCCCGTCAGGAAGCGCAATCCATCGCCAATACGCGCAGGAGGCGAGCGGCTACGACGACATGTTCATGAAGCCGATTGCCGGCTGGATATCCGGGACATCGCTCTCGGAACTTGGTGCGGTCACCCCAAAGGTTGTAGATGGCCGCACTGGAACGATGGCGGAAAACGGCGCGGTGGTGATGCACGTCGCGCTGCCAGACAATGTCACTGCCCAGGTCGATATCGTCAACATCTTCACGCAGGACGATAGCGATGTCTTGTCGTTCCCAAAAGGTGGCTTCGAGGTCACGGACTGCCTGGTCAACGGCAAGAGCGCGCAATTTGCAGCGTACGTTAAGGAACACGGCATAGACACTCGCCTACCGCTCGTTGCCAACCTGAATGGTGCGATGATCAACACCAGTTTTCAGTCTGTCGACGAGCAGCAGGGTGTTGTGCGTTTCTATGCACCAGTATTCTCCGAATATGAGTACCGCTTGGCCAGACCCGTGACGGACTATGCGGCCGCGTTTGCAAAGGCCGTGCCGCAGCAGGCCGGCGACGCCGTATTTGCCTGCAATTGCATTCTGAACTACCTATATGGCGAGCTCGAGGGAAAGCAGACAGGGTTGAGGGGGCCGATAACCTTCGGCGAAATTGCCTATCAGCTCGTGAATCAAACGCTGGTGTACGTGACCTTGCACAGCCGCGCGTAGGACATCAGCCGCCAATATAGGACATCTCGATCTTTTGCCGCTCCGTAGTGCTGGCGGTGCGCTCTTCGGAGTATCTGTCTGAGCGTCGTTGCCACCGCTGCGTGATCGCGGTGCTCAGCTCGTCATCGCTGGCGCCGTTGCGTATGATCGCGCGAAGATCCAAGCCGCTGCCGGCAAATAGACAGGTGTACAGCCGGCCCTCGGCTGACAGTCGTGCTCGTGTGCATGCGCCACAAAACGGCTGGCTAACGGACGAAATGACCCCAATCTCACCTTCGCCGTCGAGGTAGCGATACCGCTGCACGACCTCGCCAGGGTATTGCGGCGCGGCCGCCTCTATTGGCAGGGCGGCATGGATGGTAGAAAGCACCTCTGCGGACCGAACTACGTCGTCGAGACACCAGCCATTCGTCGTGCCGACATCCATGTACTCGATGAACCGAAGAACTATTCCGGTACCGCGAAAGTGACGCGCCATGGTCAGGATGTCGCGGTCGTTCACGCCTCGCTTGACCACCATATTGATCTTGATGGGCCAGAGCCCAGCGTCGCGCGCCGCATCGATCCCCTCCAGGACGTTCGACACTGAGGCGCCCACGTCGTTCATTGCCTTGAAGGTCGCGTCATCGAGCGAATCAAGGCTGACAGACACACGCCGCAGGCCGGCTACGCGTAGGGAGTGGGCTTTCCTGGCGAGAAGCGCGCCGTTCGTCGTGAGCGTAAGATCGTCCACGCCTGCGATCCGCGCCAGCATTTCTACGAGCTTTTCGATCTCGCGTCTGAGAAGCGGCTCCCCGCCCGTTAGCCGAATCTTGGTGACGCCGAGCTTCGCGAACACGCGTGCTACTCGCGTGATCTCTTCAAAAGTCAGCAACTCCCGTGCGGGCAGGAACACGAAGTCGTGCCCAAAGATATCCTTGGGCATGCAGTAGGTGCAGCGGAAGTTGCATCGGTCCGTGACGGAAATCCGCAGGTCATGTAACGGACGTCTCAACCTATCGGTGAGCACGCGGTCTCCGGACTCTGGTCTCGCATTCATACTCTGATCGTACCGGATACGTGCCGACCGGTCGTGAACCGCTTGTTTATGGTCACTCCACTGCGTCGCCGCTGGGGTTGGGCCGGTGTTGCAGCTGGAGGCGCCGTTCGCGGCGGGCCGCAGCCGCACCCATTCGTCGTCGATCTTCGTCAGTTTCCGCGAGCAACGGTGGTACGGGCTGGGGTCGCCCCTGCTCGTCAAGACTAACGTAGACGAAATGCGCAGACGCTACGTGACGCACCTCACCCGTTCGGGGATTCTCGGCCATAATCTTTGCACCCACCTCGAGGCTCGTGTTGCCGGCGAAGTTGACGGAGGCGAGCACGGTCACCACATTCCCGACATAGACTGGCGCCACGAGATCCATACCATCGAGCCGGGCAGTGACGACGCGGCTCCTGCAGTGCCGTATCGCCGCCACGCCTGCTGCCGAGTCGGCGAGCTTCATGATTGTGCCGCCGTGCACGTGATTGTCGGGGTTCGCATCTTCCGGCAACATGATCTGGCTGAGCGTCGTGCGCGATGCGGCAATGGGTCTGGGTTCGAGATCAATTCGCATGCGAGCACCCTCTTGTGCTTTCCGCTGGCAAGCCCGGTACAGTCCGCGTAGGATGTCTCGGCGCATGTGCCGCCCGGTACCATGAGTGTGATGATAATCAGGTTGAGACCGAATTGCCAGGCCTGAGACAAGCTTGCCGGCGAGGACGCTTATGGTGCCGGACAGCGTAGCAGTTGGCGTCGCTAGGAGCGGAATGACCGAGGATCTTCAGCAGGACTCATCGTCGCGCGCCGATGATGTTTCACTCTATCGGCTATGCCGGCACAACTACGCGGGCACACTCCACCTGACCAACTTCTGGTGGGACGACTCGGATGAGGAGGTCATGGGCACGGCGGCGGTTTCTGAAGCCACGTGGCTAGACGGAAGAGGCCGCGCCCGTCTTGAGGTCGACCTGGGATCGCGGAGGGTGCGTCTGCAGGTGCTGTCGCAGGACGCTCGGGATTGCCTCACTGCGCTGACGACGTATCGGCTGATCGACCGGGTTGGGCACATGACCTTCAGCCGACAGATAGCGGATGAGGTGGCGCAGGAGGCTGCAGCGATGGAGGCCGCCACGCGCGGTATTGCGGTAGCCGACGCGTGGCTGGCCGTACTGGAGCTGCCGGAGCTGCGGAGTCGCTGGCGCGCGGAGATGATCGCTCGGGGCCTTACGGACGATGGGGGTGTGGAATCCTCGCCGCACGCCACGATGCCCTTGCGGTTGGTCGCCCAGTCGCGGCGGACCTGGGCTACGGCCTATGATGGGGCAAAGCAGCGCCACGCGGCGCTCATCGTCGAGTGGGAGGACCTCAAGCAGGCTGCACTGTAGATCGCGAGCGCTACGCCCCACCGCGCCGCGGTCGAGCGGCGGCTCGGCGACTACAGTGCAGCCCGCGTTGGAATCTACCTGAGCGGGCAGCCGCCTGGGAGCGCCGGGCATCCTGCCCGTCCCGTTCTGCGTGCCCGAACCGGCACCGAGCCTGCGGGTTCGGCGTGGGTCCCCTTTAGTGAGCACGGTGCCGAAACTGAGGTCCGATAATGGAACCGTATCGGACGTTAGAGCAATCATGTAGCCCCGTGACTGCACATAACAACCTTCCACTCTTACACCCCGCCACACCAAGGCCCCTTCGTCACCCAAGCTGCGGGGCAGCGTTTGACAATCATCCGAATGACGACGTACGCTGTGCGCGGCACAAGTGTCGCCGGAACGAAATCAACGGCGCTGCGCCCGGGACCAACGATAGCAAGCGTGGAGGCCCATCCTGACTCGGAACCTGCGAGCAGTCGTTATTGGGGCAGGGTTTGCCTGCGAAGGGCATACGCGCGCTCTGCGCTCCGCCGGAGTCGAGGTTGTCGCAGTGTGTGGCCGCCAGCAGGCAGTGGTGCGGGCGGTGGCAAACCGGCTCGAGATTCCGCTGGCCGCGACCGACTGGCGTCACACACTAGAAACGGTTGAGCCGGATATTGTGGCGCTGGCCACCCCGGCGTCCCTGCGCGAGGAAGTGGTGCGGCTTGCCGCTGCGCGCGGCTGCCACGTCTTCTGCGAGAAGCCGCTGGCTGCCACAGCCACGGAAGCCGAACGGATCTACCGGCTGGCCCAGCACGCCGGCATCAAGCACGCCTACGCCTCGACGCATCGCTACGACCCGAGCGTTGCCTGGCTGAGAGAGCTGGTGCAAGGCGGCGCAATTGGGGTCGTGCGCGAGGTCGAGTACACCCTGAGGTATCGTGCCGAAGATCTCGCACCATGGACCTGGTGGGACAGCCTAGCAGCAGGCGGCGGCTACCTCAACAACTGGTTTACGCACGTGCTTGGCATGCTTGCGACCATATCCGGTGGCGACGTGCAACGGGTGACTGGCCTGGCACGCACTGGGCGCCTGCAGGCGCCCGTGGTCCCGAATATCCACGACTTCCGGGTGCTGTTTAACGGCGAGAAGAACCCAACTCCGGACGAGGCTGCACATCTGGAGTGGCGTGCCTGTGACGCCGACAGCGCGTTCTCGGCAATCCTGACCACCAGCATGGCCGGGAGAGAGGTGCCGGTCACCGTGGTTGTCAGTCCGGTTGCGGCCGCTCCCTGGCCGCCTAACGGATGGCGCCTCTTTGGCGACGAGGGTACCTTGCGTGCCGACGGCTTCACCACCTTCGACGTGTGCCGCTTACGCAGCAAGAGTGCTGACCGCGAGCCGCTGCCGGTGCCACAAAGGCTGATCGAGGTGCTACCGAACGTTGGCGACGATGGCATCAATAAGTGGGCTGCGCTGGCATGTGACTTCGTGGCCGACGTGCGTGGGGAACCGCACTGCCCCTATCTCACGTTCCGCGATGGCTGGCGGTATCAGGAAGCAGTAGGTGCCATCCGTGCCGGATGCGGTTGGCATGAGCTACCAGCATAATGGGCGGTACCGCTATTCCGGCACAGATCCTTCGCCCGCGGTTGCAAGCGTTGCGCCAGCACGCACGCAAACTGCCGCACTTCGAGTGTGAGCCGCTGCGTGACATAAAGCTGACCACGTGCTTGCTTATCGTCACGCTGTTCGCGACGCTGGGGAGCAGCCTCAACGTAGCCAGACTGTTCGCAGCAGCCACTGTGCTACTCTGTGCACTCATCGCGCAGACAGCATGGCGCACCGACAGGACAAGCCCACGCGGGCACGCCTCTGCACGGCCTGAATACGCCGGCAGAGCGATAGCACTGTGGTAGCGCCAGTTTGCCTGCAGCCAAACAGCCGCGAGTGGCTGATACAGAACAACTAGTTATGTGCAGGCGCCGGGCGCCGAAACCTAATGTCCCGAGTGTACGCGGGCCTCTGGTCAATATGCACGAGTTCCCATACCATTATCCGTGAACCGGCGGCTGCCGGACTGCGGTCCCAGCACCTTCTCCCGGGATCAATCAGGTCAAGGTCATTCGTTGTCGAAGGGTTAGCATGCTACTTGCGGGCGATATCGGCGGCACAAAGACCAGTCTTGCGGTGTTTGCATCTGGGGATCAGCTCCATGACCCCTTGCTACAGCAGAAGTTTCCCAGCGGGCAGTATCCAAGCCTCGAAGCAATCGTGCTCGAGTTCCTCAAGCCACTGCAATGGCCTATCCACAGCGCCTGCTTCGGCGTGGCCGGACCGGTGGTAGGCGGCCGTGCCGAGATCACGAACCTGCCTTGGCAGCTCGACGAAGGCACCCTCCAGGAACAACTTCATATCCCATCGGTGCGCCTCGTGAACGATCTCGCGGCAATCGCCCACGCCATTCCGACGTTGACTGCCGGCGATCTTCATACCGTTAATGCCGGCAAGCCACGGCCGGACGGTAGTATCGCCGTCATCGCGCCCGGCACCGGTCTCGGCGAGGCATTCCTGAGCCGGAACGGTGACCAATGGATGGTGCACGGATCCGAAGGCGGTCACGCAGACTTCGCGCCTACCACCTCACGCCAAATAGACTTGCTCCGCCACCTCCACGAGCGCCTTGGCCACGTGAGCTGCGAGCGTGTCTGTTCGGGCCTGGGCATTCCCAATATCTACAGCTTTCTCAAAGACACGGGCTTCGCTCCAGAACCTGCCTGGCTGGCTGAGCAACTGCGTTCCGCGGAGGACCAGACTCCGATCATCGTGAACGCCGCCCAAAATGGCTCCGAAGCAAATCCCCTCTGCGTTGAGACCGTATCGATGTTCGTATCGATCCTGGGCTCGGAGGCCGGGAACCTTGCACTCAGGGTGCTCGCCACCGGCGGCGTCTTCATCGCCGGCGGCATCGCGCCTCGTATCCTGGATTGGCTTCACGATGGGAATCTCATGCGGCCCTTCCTCGACAAGGGCCGCATGAGCGATTTACTGGTTGACGTTCCGGTACAGGTCGTGACAAATCGGAACGTCGCGCTGCTAGGCGCTGCCGCCTTCGGCTTTCAGCCGCGCTAGGTCTATCCCTGTGGCCCGGCGGCCTTTACCGCGTCGGCAACATCCCTGAATGACTCGAAGTTGGCACGGAACCGCCGCGCCAACGATCGTGCGGCTTCGTCGTAGGCCGCAGGATCGGCCCATGTGTCGCGCGGGCGCAGGCATTCGGCGGGGACGCCGGGTACCTGTTCCGGCACATGGAGCCCGAAGATCGGGTCCGTCCAGGTTGGCACGGTGTCCAGCTCGCCCGACAGAGCTGCTCGCACCATCGCGCGCGTATGGCTGATCTTGAACCGGCTCCCCACGCCAAACGGCCCGCCGGTCCAGCCAGTGTTCAGCAAGTAGCACGTCGCGCCGTGACGCAGTACCTTCTCGCGCAACATCTCGGCGAACACCGTTGGCGGCAACGCCAGGAAGGGCGCGCCAAAGCAGGCACTGAACGTTGCTTCGGGATCCGCGCCCATGCCGGCCTCCGTCCCCGCCAGCTTGGCAGTGTAGCCCGACAGGAAGTAGTACAGCGCCTGGTCCAGATCGAGCTTGGCCACGGGAGGCAACACGCCAAACGCATCGGCTGAGAGGAAGACCACCGCACTGGGGTGCCCGGTGCGGCCCTCCGGCACAGCTCCCTGGATGAAGTCGATCGGGTACGCTGCGCGCGTGTTCTCTGTGATACTTGTATCATCAAAGTCCGGGGTGCGCAGCTGCTGGTCCAGCACGACGTTCTCGAGCACCGCACCAAACTTGATTGCGTCATAAATCTGTGGCTCGCTCTCGCGCCGCAGATTGACGCACTTGGCATAGCACCCGCCCTCGAAGTTGAAGATGCCGTCGTCGCACCAACCGTGTTCGTCGTCTCCAACGAGCTTTCGATCGGGGTCGGCCGAGAGGGTGGTCTTTCCGGTTCCCGACAGACCGAAGAACAGGGCGGATCTGCCGTCGGCACCGACGTTGGCGGAGCAGTGCATCGGCAGCACGTCTCGATCCGGCAGCACGTAGTTCAAGTAGCTGAAGACGCTCTTCTTGATCTCACCGGCATACTTGGTTCCGGCAATGGTAACGACCTTGCGGCCAAAGTCCAATATGATGGCAGCGCTCGAGCGAACGCCGTCCCGCGACGGATCGCACTGGAACTCGGGTGCAACCAGCACCGTGAAGCCGGGAACGAAGCCGCGCTGCTCTTCCGGCAGTGTTCGCAGAAAGAGCTGGTGTGCGAACTGGGCCTGCCAGGCATATTCGGTCACCACGCGCACGCCAAGTCGGTAGGTGGGATTCGCACCTGCCCAGGCGTCGACGACGTACACATTGCGGTCGTAGAGGTAGTTCAAGATCCGGGCTTGCAGCCGTCCTGCCACATCAGGATCGATCGGAGTACTATGTCCACCCCAGGCCACGCGGTCGGCAGTCAGGGCGTCGCGAACTATGAACTTATCCTTGGGAGATCGGCCGGTCCGCGGCGCGGTCTCTGAGACCACCGCCCCCGTGGCCGACAGCGTGGCATTGCCCGCGCGCAGCGCGTGCTCGACCAGCACCGGCACGCTCAGATTGTAGAGGCCGTGCGGCCACGCGAGATCGGCTAAATCAGAGATGGTCGGTAAAGCGAGCGTGTCCATGCGGTCTCCCATTTCGTGCTTCACAGTTCTTCATTATGCCCATCCAACATTGGGCACGCTGGATTGTACCGAACTCAGACATTGCTTGGAAAGCAATGACCGACTCGTGCCGGGTCGAGTCGGGTACACTGAAGGACGTGAGCAGCAATTCCCCCGCATTTAGGCAGGAGCCCAGCCTCGGCTACAGAGCCAAGGTCGTATGCCATGAAGGCATCTGTCCCAACCGCCGGTGCCCTTGCCTCGAGGTGACCGACCTGCCCGACGGCACTCGGGTTAATACCTTTCCCGATAGCAACACTGGCGAGCCAGGAGCAGACGACCCTCCGACGTTCACGACCTATGTCGGGAAGCCGGTCGGCCGAATGTCGTCGATGCACCACGCCATTGGTGTGAACTGGAAGCTCATCTATTGGCCCTATCGTCGGGCAGCCATCCATGGCCATGAGGTAGTGGTGGGGCGACTGCTCAATGGCCAGGCGATCGACGATCTTGGCGTTTGACGGGGTACGGCATGTGCCCTGCCGTAGGGATGAGTTGCATTCGTTCGCATGACCTCGGGAGGTTCAATGGGACAACGTCGCACGCAGCGGCACGTGGAGAGTGGCGCCGGCTGGGCTGAGACACGGCCGCGTCTACTAGATACGCGGCTCGCCCGGCCGCGCGCGATTCTCGCGGCAGTTGAGCCTACGCACCAGGCGCTCAACCAACTTGGACCACCCTGGAGCGTGGCAGACAGCCTCGCGGAGCTAGCCCGGCTCGCCGATACAGGCGATATCCAGGTAGTGCGCACGATAAGCCAACGCTTGCCAGAAGCGCACCCACGAACCTACTTTGGCGAAGGCAAGGCACACGAGCTGGCAACCTGGCTGGAAGCAGAAGCGTGCGACATTGCGGTGTTCGACGATGAGCTGTCGCCAAGCCAGCAGAAGGGCGTCGAGGCAATCATCGGCGCCGGGAAAGCCGTCGACCGCACGCAGCTGATTCTCGACATCTTCGCTTCGCGTGCCCACACGCGCGAAGGCGCACTCCAGGTTGAGCTGGCGCGCGCCAAATACCAGATCCCAAGGCTGCGCAGGCTGTGGACGCACCTGGAGCGCCAGCGGGGCGGCACCGGCACACGCGGAGGCGCCGGCGAGACACAGCTCGAAACGGATCGCCGTGCATTGCAGAAGACGGCGAAGCGGCTCGAGCAAGAGCTCGACGTGGTGCGGGCCAGACGATCGGAGCAGAGGAAAGCACGGCATCAGAAATGGCCCACTGTCGCCTTGGTAGGCTACACCAATGCCGGCAAGTCGACGCTACTGAATGCGTTGACAGGCGCCTCAGTTGGCGCCCGAGACCAGCTGTTTGCCACGCTCGATCCGACGACCAGGAAATGGGCGCTTGGCGCCGAAGGGGCAGTTTTGCTCACCGACACGGTGGGATTCATTCACAAGCTGCCGGCGACTCTGGTGGCAGCGTTCCGTGCCACCTTGGAAGAGGCGATTGAGGCCGACCTTCTACTGCACGTCATCGACGCATCGTCGAAGCATGCCCCCGGCCAAGCCACGGTGGTTTTGGACGAACTGGAGCAGATAGGCGCGGGCGCGCCCGTTGTCACCGTGCTGAACAAGATTGATCTGATCCCGGCTGCGGAGCGTCGCGAGGCGCTCGCCAACCTGCGGGGCACGTTCCCCGACGCAGTGGCCGTGAGCGCGACCTGCAAGGAGGGCCTGGCAGGGCTGGCCGACAGGGTGCGCGCAAGCCTCGCTAGCCCCGCGCCCACATGGCCGTCGCGGGCGCCAACAGACGCGCCCGCCGACTCGCCGTCGGGTGCTCATCCCTAAAGCTGCACCCATCGGCGTGTCGGTACGCGACAGTGCCTCGCGACCCAGTTCTGGCTGGCTAGCGAACTGGAGCCGCTAGCACCTTCTCGACTTCATCACGTAGCGCCCGCTTGGGCAGAGCGCCCACGATAGTGTGCGTTGGTTTACCATCCTGGAAGAACAATAGTGTCGGCAAGCTCTGGATGCCGTACTGTCCCAGGACGGTCCCAGCGGCATCGGCGTCGACTTTTACGATAGTCAAGCGATCGGCATAATCGCCGGCAAGCTCCTCGAGTATTGGCGCGATCATTCTGCACGGAGCGCACCAGTCGGCGTAGAAATCGACCAGCACAGTTCCTTTGCCCTTCAGGACTTTTTCGCCAAACTCGGCCTCGCTAATCATTGCCGGATGTGCCATGGAATGGATCTCCTTAAACGCGGCGTCACCTCATGCTTTGGGCCCGCACCCCTAGATTGTGTGCTTGTCCGCACCTACATCATACCACCTGTCGCGGACGCCGCCACGGAACCGTCGCCGGCGATGCCTACAGGTGACGAGCACTTGCGAGCCCTGCCAAAGATCAATACGTGTCCAGCGCATGCTCCAGATTCATGGAGTCTCCCACGGCCAGGTCGAGCGGAATGCGCTCAGGAAGCAAGTCCAGCGCCGCGGACGCAGCCTGCCGCACCTCCTCAGTAGCATCATCCAGAAGTGCCCGGATGGCATCCTCTGCCGACGCCTCGCCCATAGTGGCCAGGGCGCGCGCCGCCGCCGAGCGCTCGTTCGCCGAACGCGAGTGCAGCAAGTCCAGCAGCGCGGGAGTCAGCTCATACAGCTCGAGATCGCCGACAGCGCGAAGCAATCTGCCACGCAAGTGGGGTGAGCGCACCAGAGCTAGAGCCTTGTGTACGCTTTCGATGATAAGGTCGGCGTCCCGATCGAGATCGAGAGCGTCGTCCGCCAGCAAGTCGAGCACGGGCTGCCGCGATCCGCTCAGCACGACCTGCAGCCACTTGGGCAAGGTGCCGGGCACCTCGGGCCGCGGACTCAGCGACGTGTGCAGCTCGAGAAGCTCAGGGAGGTGCCGTGCGCTCCAGTAGTACAGGGCCAACGTGAGCTCGGCGTCGCGCCAGGCATACGCAAGCAATGGGAGCTCCAAGGGCCGGTGTAGCCAAGCGCTGCGCTGGAGTGACTTGTCCATACCGACGCCAAAGGCGCGCCGGGCGAACGCTGCCAAGCTGGCTTCACCCTTGCCGTAGGCCGAGCGAGCTACTTCGCTGAGGTCCGCCACGTAGCGAAGCGTCAAGCCGGCACCCTCGAGCATGTCGCGGTCAAGGGCAATTCCATGAAACACCTTGAGGATAGATTCAGAAGCGAACGTGGGGGCAAGGGGAGAAAGGTCGGGGAGGCGCAGCGGGTCTATGGCATACGACTCGCCCGGAATGGCAATCTGCAGCAATGCAAAGCGGCTTTGGCGCTCACGCGGCGGGATGCCCGCTTCAACGTCGACACCGAGAACGGAGGCACGAGC
>Ga0187876_1000744_pt1 | contig 31575 bp, 26 predicted proteins | sample June2016WEW_17_4_FD_133000 | JGI IMG/M metagenome (GOLD analysis project Ga0187876, IMG submission 133000) | Peatland microbial communities from SPRUCE experiment site at the Marcell Experimental Forest, Minnesota, USA - June2016WEW_17_40 | ecosystem: Environmental > Terrestrial > Soil >...
CCAGCGATCTGCTCGGCGTGACGTTCGGTCAGTAGAACAAAGCCCATCATCCACCATCCTTGGTGGATAATATCGGATCACGCTCCTGTTTGGTTCCGGCTATGCCGGGTTAGGGAGTGGTCGGGCGCATCTTCAATGCCCTCTGCCGTCCCCTACCGTGGAATCTCGTATCGCTTGATTTTCTCGTAGAGCGTCGAACGGTCGATGCCCAGCGCCCCGGCCGCTTCCTTGATATTGCCATCGGTGCGTTGCAAGGTCGCCGCGATCAGCAGTTTTTCCATCTCCTCGATGGTCATGCCCGGCGGCGGCGCCCACTCCTTTTGCCCGGCCTGGCCGTTCTGCGCCAGGAAAGCGAAATCGTCTTCGGTGAGCTCAGCGCCGCGGCAGGTTACCATGGCCCGCTCCACCGCGTTCTCCAGCTCCCTCACATTGCCCGGCCAGTTGTGATCCAGCAGCACCTTCAGGCCGCCTTCGGAGATCCCGCCCACTTCCTTGCCCAGCTCGTGCGAAATCCGTTCCAGGAAGTGCTGCGCCAGCAGCGGAATGTCCTCGCGCCGCTCGCGCAGCGGCGGGATGCGGATCTCGATCACGTTCAGCCGGTAGTAAAGGTCGTCGCGGAACTTGCCCTCGGCCACCGCCTGCTGCAGATTCACGTGCGTGGCCGCGATCACCCGCACATCCACCTTCACTTCCTCGGAGCCGCCCACGCGGTAGAAGCAGCGTTCCTGCAGCACGCGCAGCAGATCCACCTGCAGCTTGGGCGAGATATCGCCGATCTCATCGAGAAAGACTGTGCCACCCTCGGCCATCTCGAACTTGCCCCGCCGCTGCTGGTTGGCGCCGGTGAAAGCGCCTTTCTCGTGGCCGAACAACTCGCTTTCGAGCAGCGTCTCCGCCAGCGCGGCGCAGGAGACGGCCACGAACGGCTTCGCCGCCCGGTCGCCCGAGTTGTGAATCGCGCGCGCAATCAGCTCCTTGCCGGTGCCGCTTTCTCCCTGGATCAGCACCGTGCTCCGCAGGCTCGAAACTTCCTGCGAAAGTTTGAGGATGTCCAGCATCCGCGCGTTCTTGCTGATCACGTCGCCGAAGCGGTATTGCCGCGACAGCTTCTTGCGCAGAATGCTGTTTTCGCGCTGCAGGTTTTTCACTTTGATGATGCGGCTGACCAGCAGCGAGATCTCTTCCGGGTTGCAGGGCTTGACGATGTACTCCTGCGCGCCTTCCTTCATGGCGGTGATGGCGGTGTCCACGGTGGCATAGGCGGTGATGATGATGATCGAGGCATCGGCGTGCAGCCGCCGCACCTGCATCATGGTCTCGATCCCGTCCATGCCGCCGGGCATTTTGAGATCCACAAAATAGATGGCGTAATCGCGCTGCCCGGCCTTCTCCACCGCTTCGCGTCCGGAGTTGGCGGTGTCCACCGCGTAACCGTCCTCGCGCAGCCAGGCGGCCAGCGATTCGGCCATCACCTCTTCATCGTCCACAACCAGGATTTGCCAGTGGGTCTTCATTGCCGTCACCCCCTCGGTTTCCGTTCGATCCGCGCCGCGCAGCGGGCGCAGAACGCCGCCCGCTTGAAATCGATCTGCCGCACCCCGCTAGCCAGAGACATGGCGCAATTGCCGTCCGGGCAGTGCACCAGCCCGAACATGTGGCCGCATTCGTGCAGCGCTTCTTTCTGCGCGCGCTCCAAAAAAACCTCGCGGTTCGGCTCCAGCCCGTAAAACTCCTGGTGCAGGCGGGCCAGGGAAACCACCGCCGCACGGCCGCCCAATTGCGCATGGCCGAACACGAAAGTCAGCACCGGGATGAACAGGTCCCGCTCCGTCAGCCCCAGCAGTTTGAGCGCGTCGCCGGGACACAACCGCACCAGCATCTCCAGCACGGGAATCGAGCCGTACTGGCCGCGGACCGCGTCATACGCGAACTCGAGCCCGGGCAACTCGATCTCTCGAACCGGCGCCTCAAACTCGCTCACCGCCCGCTCGCGAATCACCGTGAGCGCTTCCCGGTCGACGTCCGGCGTGGCACCCACGTAAAAATATTTCATCCCGGTCCAGCCGGCGCCGGTCCCGATCCGCCGCCCTGCGCCGGCTGCTCCAGCGGCAGCGACACGGTGAAGGTGGCGCCGGCCCCCGCCGTGCTCTTGACTTCGATATCGCCTCCGTGCGCCTGAATGATGCCGTAGGATACCGCCAACCCCAGCCCTACGCCCTTTCCTTCGGACTTGGTGGTGAAGAAGGGGTCGAAGATTCTCGCCAGGTTCTCGGGCGGGATGCCCTCGCCGTTGTCCGCCACCGTCAGCATCTCCATGCCGTCGGCGGTGAAGGTGTGTATCGAAACGCGGCCCTGCCGCTTGTCCACTCCCTTGCTCTGCGTGGCTTCCGCGGCGTTGAGCACCAGGTTCAGCACCACCTGCTGAATTTGCGAAGGATCGCAGAGCACCGGCGGCAGCCCCTCGCGCAGGTCGGCCTCCACCTCCACGTTGCTGAGCTTGAGTTTGTGCTGCACCAGCGAAAGCGTCATGCGCACAATCCGGTTCAGGTCGGCCGGCGCGCGCTGCGGCTTGCCGCGCCGCGAGAACGCCAGCAGGTCGCTTACGATGTGCCCCACCCGCGAGGTTTCGTTGGTCACCTGCGAAAGATACCGGCGAAACTCCACCAGCCGGCCGGGCGGGACGCCGTCGTCGGTGAGCATCCGCTGCATCAGCATCGACAGGTTCAGTACCCCGGAAATGGGGTTGTTGATCTCGTGCGCCACGCTGGCCGAAAGCTGGCCGAGCGACGCCAGGCGGTCGCTTTGCACCAGCTTCTTTTGCGCCGCCTTGAGTTGCTCGGTGCGCTCCTCCACCTTGGTTTCGAGCTTCTGCGTGAACTGGTTGATTTCGCCCAGCGCCCCGCGCAGCCGCTCGCGCATTACCTCGAAGCTTTGCGCCAGTTCGTCCAGCTCCTGGCTCGATCCGATGATTTCGAGCGGCCGGTCCAGTTCCATCTGGCTTACCGCTTTGGTTCCTTCCACCAGCGCTTCAATCGGCCGGCTCAGGAAGCGCCGCGTGAACAGAATGATGAACAAACTGATCAGCCCGATTTCCACCGCCGTGACCACCAGCACGCGCAGCTTCATGCCGTCCACTTCGTGATCCACGCTTTCCAGCGTGAGCGCGACATCGAGCACTCCCAGCACCTTGACGCCGGCCGGATGCGCATGGCAGGAGGCTTCACTGCACGAACGCTCGTTGTAGATCGGCGTCACCATCTCCAGCAGCCGGTGGCCATTGCCTGCGCCGGCGATCTTCACGTGCGAGGAAAGATCGATCGGACTCATCTTGCCCGGCCCGCGGTCGTTGCGGCCGGTCGAGTACGTCACCTGGCCGCTGTGGTTGAGCATCCGAATGCGCTCGATGCCCTGCTTTTCGGCGATGGTCTGCATCACCTGGTAAGCCGCCTCCCGGTGGTCGTCCAGCATGGCGTGCCAGATGGCGCTGGAGATTCCCTTGGAGAGCTGGTCCGCTCCCAGGATCATGGTGTTGAGAAGCTGCTGCTCCTCGGTCTTGATGTTAACCAGCCCGGAAACCGCCGCCACGATAATCACGATCACCGTGATCGAGAGCATCAGCTTTCGGGCGAGACTCCTCGGCATAACCGGCCCTGTACTCCGAAATTATTGTAGCGTGCCGCGGCGCGTAAGTGGGCCGGAATCCGGGCGCGCTTATAAGTCGATTCCTGCGCTGGCCAGCGTGCTGGTGATGATGGCCATCGGGTCCACCGATTGGTTGACGCCCGCGGTGGCCTGGTAGCTGGAAATCAGTTGGCTGAGCAGGTCGCTGCCGGTGCTGCTGGTCGAGCTGCCGGAAGACGGGTTCGTCGAATCCGTGCCGCCCGAGCCGGCGTGGCAGTGGTGGCCATGGTGACCATGGTGAGCCGCCTGCGCCAGATCCTGGATATTCGGAAGCGTGTTGTTTTGCGAGGCGTTGGTGAAATCGGTAGCCAGTTGGTTGAGCGTAGTGGCGGCCGTGGTGTTCCCGTTCGACTGCGCGGTGGTGGCGGCGGTCGTGAGATTGCTGGCGATCTGCTGCGTAATCTGGCTGTACTGGGTCGGGTTCGATTGCTGAAGCTGCTGCAAAGTGCTCAGCAGCTCCGCAAAGGGCGAAAGCTGGTTGACGTCCGCTGGCTGGGAGATGGACGAAGCGTTGTTCATAGTGGTTTTGCCGGACGACGGATTGGCCAGAATGCTGGAAACCAGAGATTGGGCGTAGTCGCCGGCGATGTTGGTAAGTGAACCGATACTCATGCAGACCGTATGGGCAGCTTGGGTACCAATGTCGAAGTCGCCGGAAATCAACTCGATGGCGCCGCGCCGCCGAGCCAAAGTATTGCCGCGGCCCAGGCGCGCGGCAAGATTTGGTCAGTCTTCTTTCGGTGTCCCGCCGAGCGTGTCGGCGCCGTCCGTCTCCCGGCGCCGGTGCAGCACCACGGCAGCCGCCAGCCCGAGCAGCGTGCACGCGAATCCGAAGTAGACTGAAAATGGCCGGTAGCGCATCGCCACCGTGTGTTTGCCCGCATTCACCACCACGCCGCGGATCACCGTGTTGACCTTCCAGATTTTGGCGGGTTGTCCATCCACCTCGGCGCGCCAGCCGGGGTACCAGTTATCGCTGACGATGAGCATCCCCTTGCACGCCATCTCGACGTTGACCCAAACCTGCGAGGGGTTCTCATAGTAGCCCGTCACGCGATCTTCGCTGCCGCACCGTTCAAGCGCCGGCTGGGTTTTCACCATCACGGCCGTTTTGCGCAAATCGACCGCCGGATCGCGCACCATGTCCCCGCCCGCGTCGTCGTTGGGCGCGGCGAGCGTCTGGTGCACAGTCCAGGCGCGCGGAAACGTGTCCGGATTGTGCCAGATCTTGATGCCGGTTTTGCCCGTGAACATTTCCTGCTGCCCGCCGCGCGTGGGCGCGCGGCTCACGGCATAGTTCATGCCATACATGCGCATCAGGCGGTCGTCCCACCAGCCGCCCAGTTCCGAAGTCGCGGTCAGCATGCTGACGGTCATGGCTTGCGCGGCGGGGATGCGATACCAGTCGCCAAAGCTGAAGTAGACGTCCTTGTCGTTGATCTCGAGGCGCTTCTCACCCGGCATCGAGCGCAGAAAAATCGCCAGATCGCGCGTGTCGTACAACGCGTTGACCAGCGCCATATGCTTGGCGTCGCGCACATGCGCCCAATTCCAGCCGACCTCATTTCCCTGTTCGATGATGAGCAGCAGCGCCGCGCAAGCCAGCAGCCACTGCCGGCTCAACAGGCCGCGGAACCAGGCGTAATAGAGCGCCGCCGCCAGCGACGCCACCAGGGCGATCATGCCCGGGCGCGGATCGGCATCCACCACCCCGCTGGCCACCGCCGGTCTGAGGTAAGCCATCAGCAGGAAGAGCCCGAAGGTGACGCCGCCGAACCAGAGCAGTGCTTTCACCACGGCGCGGCACTGCGCGGCGCCGCCGGAAACCAGGGCTTGTGCGCCCAGCGCCGCCAGCGACGCCACGGCGAATTGAAAGACGGAAAGAACGACAATCGGCGCGCGCGATTTTTCGACCAGCGGCCCCAGCGCGTAGAGGACTCCGTATAGTGGATCGAACTTGGCCAACGTGTACAGCAGTGCGGCGATGGCCAGCAGCAGAAACATCCGCACCTCGAGCCGGCGGAACGAGCTCCAGATCGCGATCGCCGCCAGGCTAAGTGCCACCGTGCCCGTAAACGGGTCGGAGCGCAGGCCGCCGCCGCCGGGCATCACCAGGTACAAAAGGTCGGTGGGGCGCAGGCCGCTGTCTTCGTGCTCGGGATATTCCACTTTCTGGTTCCAGGTGAGCCCGCCGGTTGCCGTCCAGCGCTTGGCCAGCTTGCCGTACTCGGCGGCGGGCACCGACTGCACCGCGGCCACCAGCGCCATCACCCCGAATACCACGCCCAGCCGCAAGGCCGCCTGCTTGCGCGCGCCGTGGCGGATCAACGCGGCTGCGCCCACTCCGGCCACGGCGTAAGTCAGCGCCAGCGACGGCGCGTGATGGCCGCAGAGCCAGGACGCTCCCAGCGCCACGCCCGCCCATGCGGCGTTCTTGACCGGCGTCCGGCCGCGCAGCGAACGCAGCAGAAACAGGAACACCAGCGGCGCCCAGATGGCCGGCGCCACTTGCTGCGGCCATTCGGTGTTGCCGCAGAAGCCGCCCGTGGCGTAAAAAATCGCCCCCAGCACCGCGGGCCCGGCGCTGCAGCCCAGATCGACGAAAAACCAATAGGCGAACAGTCCGGCCGCGCAGTGGATCAATACGTACCAGAGGTCCACATAGAAGACTTGAATCTGGCCGTTGTGCAGCGGCGCCAGCGCCAGCAGGAAAGTAAACGGGCTGGTCACCCCCGGCTGCACCTGGCCGATCAGCGACTGTCCGAACCACTCATAGGGATTCCAGAGCAGAATCGACCAATGGCGAATCGCATGTATCTGCACTCCTAGCCACGGCATTATCTGGTCGGCCTGGTCGGGATTGGCGAGGAAGGTGTACTGCTGGGTGAGGACAAGTTTCCAAAAGACCGCGACCACGCCGGCCACTACCAAGAGCGGCGGCCAAAGGCGCGGCCAGACGCGCCGGGCCCACCTGGCGCGTTCAGCCGCACGCCCGGAAGCTGCAGTCATAATCGTCAAGTACTCCAGCTTAGTACATCATTTCGCAAATAGGCCATCTGTCCTTGCACGCGCCGTGGGCCGGGCGTGCCCGGCCCGGCTTTCCGCTGAAGTGCTCGGCGCCTCTCGCAACTACGATGGCCTTCTGTCGCGCAGCCCGCGGGCGAGGCATGCCTCGCCCCTACAACGAACTCACCGTGGCACGCCGCGCCGTTCGCGGCCATACCGCCAGCGCGCACAGCAACAGCGCCGTCACTATCGAGATAGCGAGCGATACCGGCAGTATCATCGGCTGAAATCGCATCGCCACTTCGTGAGTGCCGGCTGGGACCACCAGGCCGCGGAACGCGATGTCGGTTCGCACAATCCCGACCCGAACACCGTCGACCCACGCGCGCCATCCCGGATAGAAATTCTCCGCCAGCACCAGAAATGCCGCATGCGGAGTGCGTGCCGAAAGGCGCAACAAGTCCGGCTGATAGTCGATTACCTGGACCGCGCCATCGCCTCCACTGCCTGCCGCACTTAGGCCAGCCACCGCCTGGCTGACGGTCGCGGTATCGCGGAAACCAACCAAATGGCGTTCCACTAACTCTCTGGCTTCCCGGTCCGACGATACTGGTCTAACCGTGTTCACCAGGAAGAAGCGCGGCATCGCCGATAAATTCTCGAATAGCTCCAGGCCCAGAGGCAGGCTCTCCACGCTGCGAAACTGCGGCAACAAGCGCAGGCGTGCCGCGCCGGTTTGGCTGGCTACCAGGTATTTCACATTCATCAGGTCGAGAGCCGGCGAAGCGAGGTTTTCGATCGGATAATACCAGCCCCAGCGCTCGCCCGAATGCAGTAACAGGCGCAACTGGATGATGTGCTCCAATGCCATCGGGCTCACGCCGTTGGCGGTCGGCACCTGCATGATCGGCCCGCTGGTGGCCCACGCCGTGCCGCTATCCACCGCATCGATTCGTGCCGGCGGATAGTCGCGATTGGCGTAGCGCCGGATTTCGTTGAGCACCACGGGGCTGCCGTCGAAGGCCGCGCGCGTCACTCCCGGCTCGTCCCTGATCGAGGCGCAGTTCATGGGCCGGCCGGACCCGACCAGAAACAAGTCCGCAGCAATCACGATTCCAATCGCCAGGCGAGCCGCGTTCGCGATCCTGAGCGAGTCCAGGCCAACCGCCGCCAGGCCGCCAAGGCCGAGACTGACAATGCAGTAAGTGTATTCCGGATGAATGCCGAGCCTGATTTTCTCGGGCAGGATAGGATAAATCAATCTCCACATAGGCGTCTGTTCGCCTAACATCCAAAGCACGCCAATCAAGACCATCAGCCCCAGCACCAGCGCGTATCGATTGCGCCAGCGAGTTAGTCCATAGATAGCCAGCGCTAAACCGGCAATGCTGCAGTACAGATACAGGAAAGTCGGGTCGCCTGGGCCGACGAATTGGCTCATGTCGAAGATATGATAATGATCGGGCGCCACCAGCGATACCAGGCTCTCCCAATGCAGCCCGCCGCCTTTTCCAAGCCAATCCGCCCGATATCTGGCGACGCTGTGCTCGGTGAGTTGCATGGTGGGCAGGAATTGCACTGCGGCAAGCGCAATGCCCAGCGCGCAGCCGCAGGCCGTGCTCAGCAGCACTGGGGGCCGCGCCAGCCGGACCGCGATGAGAACCAGGGCCAGCACCGCCGTCGAGACGAAGACGGCGAGCGTCGGTTGCGGGAAGCCGCCCAGAATGGACATGCCGAGCGCCGCCGCCAGCGCTGCCAGCCAGGGCGTCCGGAACTGCTGGCGCAGCTTGAAAACCGCCAGCCAGGCGAGCGGCATCCAGGCCACCGCCATCATGGCGCCAATGTGCTCGGCGCGGGACGCGAAGTATCCGCCGGTTTGAAACATGATGGCGCCGGCCCAGGCGGGGATGGCCCCAGTGCCGAAGTTCCTAAAGAGATGATACGCCGCAATGCCGGCCACCCACACTTGCAAGACCACAGCCCACTCGAGGAGCATCGGCAAGCTGCCGGCCGAGGTGTGTGCGGCGATGAATGCGCAGGCGAGGATCAACGGGTGGAAAAAGCACGCCTCGATATTCGCGAAGACCGGGTATCCGCAATAGCTGAATGGGTTCCAGAGCGGGAAGTGGCCCTGATGGAGCTGGTCCATCAGAAACGTGATCATCGGCAGTTGCACGCCCCGGAAGTCCCAGGGGAAAACATAGGCGGTGCTGAAGAGGGGCTTATGGAAGAAGAGGGCCACGTCCGCCAGCAGCGACGCGTAGACCAGCGCCGCGGCGCGCCATACGGGCACTTGCGGAGGGCGGGATTCGGCGGGCACAAAGCTATTCTCGCTCGCCGCGCCGAAGTTTGCTGGGCAGGCATGGGCGTCGCGCCCGCAGTCAGGCGCGGCTAAGTGAACCAACGGCCGGCTCATTCGTTTGAAATGTTGCGTCGAGGCCCTATAATCTTGAGGTGGCGCGTCTGAAACTAACCGCGATGGTCCTCTTCCTAGTGTGCTGCGCGACCTACTATCTCAAGATGAATGTAGGGGATCTGCTGCCTGGGATCAACGACTCGCCGAGCGATTTTACACACTACTATCGGGCTGCGCTCTGCGTCCGTGAGGCCCAAAGCCCCTATCTGGATCCTGAGGACCTTTACCCTCCGGCCCTCGCGTTCCTGCTCACGCCGCTGACGTTGACCGATTACGCGACCGCGCGGCTAATCTGGTTCTGGTGTTCCCAAGTTTTCCTGCTGCTGGCGGCGTTTCTGACCTGGCGCGGACTCGGCCACGACCGGGCGGGGGCTTGCTGCGTGGCTTGCGTCTGGGCGGTGGGCGGCGCGGCGTGGGAGGGCTTGGCGCTAGGACAAGTGGGACCTCTGCTGATGCTACTACTCGCTTTGGCCTACTGGCGTGCGGGGGCGGGCCAGGGCGCGGCCCTGGCGGCGGGGTTCTCTCTTAAGTTCATCCCCGGCGTCGTTTCGGTTGTGCCGTTGCTGCGCCGCGATTGGCGCGCCGTCACAGTGCTGGCCGCAGTGGCGATCGGCGGCGTTTCTGTTCCGTCCGCCTTCATCGCACATTGGAAGTCCGGACCGGTCTCTCCCGTTCGCGCTGGCTATTGGATGGGCTCGCCCTCGGTGCTGAACTGGTCGCTCCCAGCGGTTGCGTTGCGCATCGCCGATCCTCCTGTCTCACGGGTCAAGTTACCGCCCAACTGGGAGTACGGCAACACAACGGAGGGCCTTCATCTGCCGCGTGGCCAACAGTGGTTGTCGGTCGGCATTGCAGCAGGAATCCTGCTGGCGGGACTGGGCGTGCTAGTGGCTGCGTGCCATGGAAGACTCAACGAAGCTCAGGCGCCATGGGCCGCGGCCGCGTTGATCTCGCTCAGCCTGGCGGCGTCGCCGGTTTCCTGGAACCACTACCAGATCCTGCAATACCCTGGGCTGGCCTTGCTTTTGTGCCAAGCGGTGAGGCAGCGCAACTGGCTGCTCGGAGCCTCTACTGTGGTGTTGGGAGCGTTTCTCTATCAGATTCCAAGGGCGGCCCTGCTCGCTTATTACCTCCGGTGCTCTGGCTGGTCGGCAGCCTCACCCGGCACGCTCTACATCTGGACCTCGGTGACACCCGTTGCGGCCCTGGTGCTGTTCGGCATGCTCTTGCGCCAAGCCGCCGCGGAAGCTCAAGCGCCAAACCAGCCACGCTGATCGGCACGCCATCGTGCCGGTGCGTCGCGCCCGCAGTTGCCCCACGCCCCGCGCTCCGCCTACAGTAAGGAAGGCGCGTATGACCGGATCCGGTTTCCTGAATGCCATCCTCTACACGGCGCTCGGCCTGGCGGCTTTCGTGGTGGCTTTCGCCATCGTCATCAAGCTGGCGCCGTTCCAACTGTGGAAGGAGGTCGTCGAGGAACGCAACCTCGCCGTGGCGATCCTGGCCGGCGCCGTGGCGCTGGGCCTCTGCTGGATCATCGCCGCCACCATGCATTGAAGCGGCGCCGGTGGATCGGTCCGAGCTTGCACCCCGGGGGGCCGCTGCTGCCCCAGATCGCCGTTGCTCCGGGCCGGAACTTTTGAGTAAAATGATGTCGAGATCGGGGACTCGGCGCCTTTACGGCTTGGGAGAGCCGTAGCGGCGGGTTCCGGGATCATGGAGCGTCGCTGTGAACCCGAAAGACCGTACCGCCGCTGGCAGTGGCAGCGTGAGCCGGGTTCGCGGCCGTAGACGGCCTGCCGAACCCCAGCCAGTTTTGCCATTCGACCCGAGGGTGCTGCTAACCCACATCGGCAACCGAGGGACCAACATCGATCACACGAGTGGACAGGTCATCTTCTCTCAGGGTGACCCTGCGGATGCAGTGTTCTATCTCGAAAAAGGCAGGGTAAAGCTCTCCGTCGTATCGAACTCTGGGCGCGAAGCAGTCCTCGCCATCATTGGGGCCGGCAGCTTTTTCGGGGAATCCTGTCTGGCGGCTCAACCCATCCGGCTGCAGTCCGCCGCTTCAATCGGCGACTCAACGATCGTTCGTGTGGCGAAACAGACCATGCTCGATCTGCTTCGGCGGCGGCCCGAATTCTCAGAGGTCTTCATGATGCATCTCCTGTCCCGCAACATTCGGGTCGAGGAGGACCTGGTGGATCAGCTCTTCAACTCCAGCGAGAAGCGTCTGGCTCGAATTCTCCTGCTGCTGGCAAACTTTGGCAAGGAGGGCAAAGCCGAGCCCCTGATCGCGAAGATCAGCCAGGAAACACTGGCGGAAATGGTCGGCACCACCCGCTCGAGAGTCAGCTTCTTCATGAACAAATTCAGGAAGCTTGGCTTCATCGAGTACAACGGCGGACTGAGTGTTCATAGCTCACTTCTCAGCGTAGTTCTGCTCGATTCCGAAGCCACCCAATTTGGAGTGCAGGCTCCTGCTTCCAAGGCGTCGCCGCGCTCGAAAAAATAGTGCCGATCTGAGCAATATTGAACAGACGCAGCGGTAAGCCCAGATTTATCTTGAATGTATTCTAGGAAGCTGGGTGCCGTCATATGAGGGGAGCACCATTGATATTCAGAGAAGAACTGCGCGCGGAGCGTGCGTGTAGTGGCAAGGCCCCAGGGCAGTTGTCGACGCAATGGACCTGGAAATTCGGTGGGAGGGGAGGTCAGCGGTACGGCCTGCGCGAACAGGCGTCCGTACGGATATTGCGGGTTTGGGGCGGGGAGCGCCGCTAAGGCGCCGCCCCACACTGGGCGCAACCCACGCCTATCCCCTCCGAGTGGGCACGGGTTGCGCCCAGTTTTTTGAGTTAACAACGTAGCAAAGGATGCTGCGGCATAATGCCAGGTCGTAATTCACGCGTGATCCCCATCCGGCGAGCATTCGGGCGAGCTACTCCCATATCGACCGACGACCGGATGGTTGTGGATGTTGCTTTCAACCTGTGGCTGGCAAGAGGCTTTAAGGGTGGCTCGCCTATCTGGGATCTGCTGACCGCCATACGGGAGGTCAAAGGGACCAGTGCGGCGCGGCTGTTCGTGGTGCCCAAACGGAGACCGGTGCGGAGCGACGTTGGCCCGCCCGCTGCCTAAGGTTGCCATACACAAGTGGTGTCGAAATGAAGACGCTTCTCGTGCTGGAAGACGAGCCGACGCTCCGGAAACTCCTGCGGCGCATGCTGAAGCAATACCAGGTGCTCGAAGCAGCCACCGTGGAGGAAGCCCTGGACCTCTTCAGCAACCATCATCGTCAGGTCGACCTTCTGGTCGCCGATGTGACGCTGCCCACAAGCTCGGGGATCGTGGTCGCCCTGCTTCTTCGCTTTGAGGCTCCCGACATGCCTGTGATTCTGACCTCCGGTTATCCCGTGAGCAACTGGAGCCCCCGCGATTCCGGCGATCTGGAAAGGCTCGGCTCAAAATCGGTGGCGATACTTCAAAAGCCGTTTCTGGCTCAAGACCTGTTGACCACGGTCGGCAGATTGATGGGAGAACCGCAATCCGCGATCGCCGGAACGGCGTGACGCAAGACCGGCGCTGGATTTCCGTACACCATCGACTGGAACAGGCTGGCTGCCCGCCGACGCCACCCTCCGCCTGTGATAATCTCGGAAAACATGCTCTTTGAGGCCGACAAAGTGATGTTCGAGATTTACCGTGAAACCGAGTACACCGGTCGCTACCGCGTGGTCTATTTCACCGAGCTGCAGGACCACAACAAGGAGACCGAGATCAACCACGCGCTGGCGGGCGAGCATTTCTACGACGGTTTCATCAAGAACTACAAGAAGGACGAAGCCAAGCAGATCATCGAATCCCTCCTCACGCGCTTGAACAACGGTGAGCGCCTGGAGCCGCAGGAAGTGGAGCGGGCGTTGGGCGAACACATTTCGGCTTGAGGGCGGATCCCTTACTCGACCGGAGCCGGAAAACAAAAATGCCGGAGTGGCGCCCGGCCACCCCGGCATTGTTCTTTTCGATTTATCGAAAGCCTCTTTTGCGTCTATAGCGGGCGAACCAGCCGGCGGCGCATCAGGAAGACCAGGCCGGCAAAGGACAAGAGCGAAACCGCCAAGGTAGCTGCCAGAGAAGCCTCGGGAGTCGCTACTGTGAGGAACTCTTGAGGGCGAGTGACATTGCTAGACCAGCTCGTAGGGGTCCACACGGTGACGGTGGGTCCAGTGTAGGTCCCCTCGCCGAGGGCGGTCGCTATATCGCCTTGCACGGCGGCTTGGACTGTAGCTGCCGACAACGCACCGATGCCCGTTACATAGTTGATCGCGCCCGGGTCGAAGATGGTCCAAATCGCAAAAGAAAGCTCGCTGGCGACGATTTGGTCGTTGTAAGTCCCACCGGTCAGTAACTCGTCAGCTAGCCAAGCCACTGCGTTATAGTCTGCTGAGCTCGTAGAGCCGAACAACCCACTACCGCCGGAATCCACCGTTGATGAATCGACAGTCCAGGTTTCGGGGACGGTGACTTCATCTGTGAAGTCGTCGCAAATCACCAGACCGCTATATATAGTCTGGCCTCCATTTTGTATGGTCGCTTGGTACGGGCTAACGTACACGCCACCCATCGAATAATTATCAGGGTTGGCACCCGTAATGGTGAACGTGTCCTGGGCCAGCGCCACGGGAGCAAAGCACAAGATCACCAACAAAATGCCAATGCACTGAACCGGTCGACTCAATCCCATATGGTCCTCCTACGCAGCCTTAACGCTCAGACTTCATTAAGATTACAGCGCCTTCGAGGCCTCGTCAATCGTACTAAAGGGCAATGCAAGCGCACGGGAATAAAGGGATTAGAATGGCGCATTGTGCCTAAAGCACTTGGCCCATCGAAAAGTCCTAGTACGCGTGGCAATGTATAAAACTTCGCGCATTGGTAACATTGTGCCAGGGGAAATCGGCCCGAACACTGGTTCCCTCGGGCACTGGGTGAGGTTCATGGACTGGACGCGCGGCGCCGCTTTACATCGAAGTTTTTGGGTGGCCTTGCTGGCAATCGGCTTGGCCGGCTGTTCGTCGGATCCCAATCAGCAGAAGATCAAATACCTCAAAAGCGGCGAGGCGTACTTCAACTCCGGCAAGTATCGGGAAGCGGTCATCCAGTTCCGCAACGCGGTGGCTCTCGATCCCCGATTCGCCAAGGCTCATTCGCGGCTGGCTGAAGGCTATTTGAAACTGGGCAACTCCGAAGCCGCTTACCACGAGTTCTTGGACGCGGTGACGCTCGACCCCAAGGACTCGAACACGCAATTGGAGCTGGCGAGCCTGCTGATCGCCCACCGGCAGTTCGACCAGGCTGAATCCGCCGCGCAAACGGTTCTGAAATCCGACCCCGCGAACGCCCGCGCCCACGCGATACTCGGCGAAAAGTATCTCTTGACCCGCGACATCCCGAGCGCGATTCGCGAATTCCAGCAGGCCACCGATCTCGCTCCTCACCAGGTCGAGCACTACATTGCCCTGGCGGCTGTCTATCTGTCCGCGGGACAGCCGGGCGAAGCAGAAGCGGTTGACCGGAAGGCGATCGAGGCCAACCCGAAATCGGCTGAAGCGCGCATCAATCTTGGGCAATACTACTTCACCCAGGGCAAATTGGCTGAGGCCGAGGCCGAGATGCATCAAGCGGTCGAACTGGATCCACGCGCGTTCCTGCCGCGGGTTCTCTGGGCCCGAATCCTGGTTCGCGCTGGAAAACTCGCCGACGCGGAGAAACTCTATCGGGGAATCAAAACGCTTGCCCCCAACGACCCCCAGGCTTATCAGGCCCTCGCGAGCTTTTATGTATCCACCGGTCAGAAAGAGAAGGCGGTCGCCGAACTCCGATCGCTGATGACCGCCAAGCCGAAAGATGTTTCCGTCAAGATGAGCCTGGTGGAAATGCTGATCGACCTGAACCGCATCCAGGAAGCAGCCGCCCTGGAGCAGCAGGTTATGGCCGCCGGCCCGGACAATCCACGGGCACTGCTCGCGGACGGCCGGATCTTGATCGCACAAGGCAAACCGCAGGCCGCGGTCTCGGCTCTGGAGAAGGCAGTTCATGCCGATCCGCAATCCGCCGTTGGATATTACTTCCTGGGCGTCGCCCAGCGGGCACTGCATATGTCCGATTTAGCCAAGGCCTCGTTCTCCCGGGCCCTGGCGCTGGCTCCCGGCATGGCCGACGCTCAAGCCGCGCTGGCGTCGCTGACGGCCGCCGCAGGAGAAAACGACGAAGCCCTGCGCCTGGCCGGCAGCGCCCTGCAGCAGCGGCCGGGACTGCCTCTGGCGGAGCTTGCCAACGCCAAGGCTCTGATGGCGAAGGGTGAACCACAGCAGGCTGAAGCGGCGCTCGAGAACCTGCTCAAGCAAGATCCGACATCGCTTCCCGCCCTGGCGCAATTGCTCAACCTGTATCTGGTTCAGGGCAAGACCGCGCAGGCCGTCGAGCGCATTGCCGGCCTGGTCCGGCAGAACCCGCAGAATGCCGGGTTACACTTCCTGCTGGCGCTCGGTTACTTCGACCTGAAGGACCTGGATAAGTCCGAGGCCAGCCTGAAGCAGGCGATGGCGCTCGATCCGAAGACGCCGCAGGTGTACAGCTTGCTCGGCAACATTCACCTCGCCAGAGGCGCTGTTGAGCAGGCCAAGCAGGACTTCCGCCACGCGATTGAGGCCAATCCTTATAACCTCTCAAACTACCTCGCGCTGGAGGCTCAATACCAGCGAGAGGGCAACTGGGAAGAAGCGAAGAAGCTCTGCGAAAAGGCGCATGAGATCGATCCGGAATCTGCCATCGCCGCCGGTGAACTGGCTTTTCTGTATCTCGATCACGGCGGCGATGTCAACCTGGCGTTCTCTCTCGCCCAAAAGGTGAAGCAGAAGATGCCTCGCTCTCCGCTTGCGGCCGATACGCTTGGTTGGGCTTATTACAAACTGGGATCCTTCGACTCCGCCGTCGCGCAGTTGCAGGAGTCGGTGAAATCGGCGCCGAACAACGCCATGTTCGCATTTCACCTGGGAATGGCCTACCTCTCCGCCCATCAGTCCGACGCAGCCCGAAGAACCCTGCAAAAGTCCCTTCAGGACGATCCGCACTCACCTTTCGTGGCAGACATCAAAGGAACGTTGGGAAGAATCAATCAGGCCACAAAATAACGGAATCGATTATGGGATGTTACGTGGCGCGGCGGAGCGGTGCGAGACGTGCGATCACGCACAGAGCCGATAGTGCCGTTAAGGCTTCCCGCCCTCTGTTTCGAAAATCATACGCAGTCCGCGAGTCAGGTTCAGGCTGGCTCCCGGAACGCGGAAAAGACCGCAGCCGGGCGCAGAGTCGATAGCTGGGAGAATGTCCAGGCCGCTGGTTTCGTCAGGGGCGACGGCGACGGGACCGCCCGAGTCGTCCCCCCCTGGCAACGTGTCCCCCAAGCGACTACGCACCGCCTGAAGATGCGGTCCGACCAGCCGGGCGCGGAACAGTGCCTGCTTGCCGTTAAAGCTCAGAGAGAAGAACTCCAGGCCTACGATGAAGTCCTTCTTCGGCTCGAAATACTGCTCCAGAGCCCGAATGCGGCCGGATACGTTGGCGTCTTTCGGAATGGAAACCCCGGAAGCCCGGATACGGCGGTGGAGTTGCGCCGTTATCGCGTCACCGACCGCCGACGCCTCGAACGTAATCGGCGTTTCGAGCTTCAGGTCGAGAGAGATCCCGCCAGAGAGTTCGATCTCTCCTGTTGTCTTCTGTCGAACGCGTGCGGCCTCCCGTGGCTCGGGCGCCGACTCGTGCTCCGTGTCGAAAGAGATGGACGAGTGGCTGGTATATTGCTCGCAGCCTGTGAAGCTTGTACGGTTGCGGCTCTGGTTACCTTGCGAATCGATGGCGCTCAGCTCGTCGTATTGCGGCAGCAGGAAATCGCCGGCGCCGACGCGAGTGCGTCCGTAGCGGACGCGTTCCGAGCAAGCCACCAGAGGCGCCGGGATCTGCTCATCATCTACTTCCAGCGTCATGATGTCCAGTCCGTCCGCATCTACACAGATGGAGCCTGTATAGGCCGAAATTGCCTGGCGATCGCCTATGACGATTATGTGCGTGCTGGATCTCAGGGGCACGTGGAAGCTGTACCGCAATCCACGCCGGCCCTCGACCATACACGCTCCCGCGGGAGTGAAAACGGGAGCCGAAGGACCGAAGAGGCTACTTACCCAACCGCCGAAGCCGCCATTACCGATCGCGCCGGTTCCCAGAGGGAGTTCGTGTAATAGACCGGCTTCGAAATGATTCGATCCTGGCCAGGCAAACATCTCGGTTTGCCCTATGAATGCCACGTCGAGGTGAATCCTATCCCTGAACAGAGGCTTTCCTTTGTTCGGTAGGTTGACTGACCGCTCAATGGTTTCCAAGCAGGTGTAGTTGGGAAGGTGTGCGATGTTTTCCGCCATCCGCCGCCGGACCCGCTCCACCGGCGCCGATTCCGGGCTGGCCGGCGGTTCTGGCCATGCAAACGCAGAAACGCCCAGAAGAAGCAGGAGATATGCGCGCGGCATTCTTCCTCCGTGGCGATGCCAGAATCAGGATATCACGGTGCCTGGCAGCGTTATTAGCCGTACAGCCCCCTGATCCCCGGGAAGGAGCCATCCCGACCGCGCTACACTCAAAGAAGCGGCGGCGTTCCGGCGGAATTGTCTGGCGGCCGCGGTTCTGGATATGTACACTGAGTTCTTCGGCTTACAAAAGCTGCCGTTCAACCTGACGCCCGACCCGGAGTTTCTCTTCCTTTCACTTAAGCATCGGGAAGCGCTCGCGGGTTTGCAGTACGCGGTTCTCGGCCGAAAGGGTTTCGTAGTTCTGACGGGCGATGCAGGCACCGGGAAAACAACCCTCCTTAGTGCCGTTGTAAGTCAGTTGCCCGCCGGTCAAGTCCTGTCCAGCATTCTGCTGAATCCCACCCTCACACCGTCGGAGTTCATTGAACTTCTTCTGCTGGACTTCGGAATCAACGACATTCCCCCCAGTAAAGCGCAGCGTCTCTGGACGTTGCAGAACTTCCTGTTGCAGGCCTATCGCAGCAACCGGATTGCGATGTTGGTCATCGACGAAGCTCACAAATTGAGCGACGAAGTTCTGGAAGAAATCCGCTTGCTGGGGAACTACGAGTATGGCGCGGACAAGTTCCTGCAGATCGTGCTTTTAGGCCAATGTGAATTGGACGATCTTCTGGACCGGCACGAGTTGCGCCAGTTCAAACAGAGGATCGCGCTGCGTCTGTACATCGATCCGCTCACCGCTGCGGAAACCTCGGATTACATACGGTTCCGCTGGGCAAAAGCGGGCGGTTCCGGCGAACCGCCGTTTCCGCCGGAGGCGATTGAAGCAGTGGTGCGCTGGTCGGGAGGAATTCCGCGGCTGATCAACTCCATTTGCGATTCGGCGCTGCTGATGGCTTACGGGGATACATGTTCCTCGGTGGGGATGCGCTACATCCGCGATGCGGCCATGAATCTGGCGCTAATTCCCACCCTCGCCGCGCCGAGCATCCCCGCGCAACCGCGCGTAGTCGCCGGTGCAGCCGAGGCGGCGCCGAAACTCGGGCCGGTCGAAGTGCCGCTCCGCCAGAACGCCGCTTCCGATTCGTTTGACGCCGACAACGACATCCCTACCTTGACGCGATTATCTGCTGAGCTCGCCCGGAAGAATTCTTCCATCCTGAAGCGATTGGCCGGAAAGTTCGGGTTCCCGCAATGAGGCGGGCCGGCGCTGGGAAGCAGCTCCGCCGCGATGGCAAAATGCGCCGGTGCCGCCGCTCGGCTGCGCCCCGGCCCGTGCTATCCTGAGCGCGAATGTTTCGTCACCAGCGTAACGCCCGCGTGCTGTTCGGATTATTGGACGCGATCCTGGTCACGCTCGCCTTTGAGCTCGCCTACCACGCGCGCGTCGTCCAGCACTGGCATTTTCTGTTTTACCTCACCGCCGAAAAAATGGCGCTGGTGCTGGGCTTCTCGTTATTCGCCTGGCTGACCATCGGGTTGTGGCTCGGGGTCTATGACAAGCTCGATTCCGCCCACCCGCGCACCATCCTTCGCGACTCCGCGCGGCAATGCGCCTATGGCGGACTCTGCCTGCTGGTGTTCGAGTACGCGCTGCGGATGGACCTCAGCCGTTTTTTCCTGGTTCTTTACTCCGCTCTGGCGTGGGTGCTGCTGTTGGTGTTCCGGCTCACTGCCGGCCGCGTGGTGGGCGTCATCCGCCGTGAATTTGCCACCCCTCACTATGTCATGGTGGTCGGCACCGGGGAGCGCGCCACGCGTTTGGCGAGCCTGGTGGAGAACTCGGCGAAGTACGGCGTTCGCCTGCGCGGGTTCTTCAGCGAGTCGGCCGGCGCGCCGGCTGAGATCGCCCTGGGCGCCGTTCACAAGGTGTATCCCGTCGCGGAGTTGCCATCCTTCTTGCGCCAGCACGTGGTGGATGAGATTATCTTCGCCGTGGGCAGCGAGAGCCTGGCGGAGCTGGAAGAGGTTTTTCTGCTCTGCGATCAAGAGGGCGTACGCACCCGCCTGGCGGTGGATTTCTTTCCCCACGTCAACAGCACGGTTTCGCTGGACCGCCTGGAATCCACGCCGCTGCTGACCTTCACCGCCGCTCCCGATGATGAGATCCGCCTGCTGGTGAAACGCTTGACCGATGTTGCCATCTCCGCCGCCGGCCTCCTGGTGCTGGCGCCGTTCATGGCGGCGATTGCGGCCCTGATCCGGCTTACGTCGCCCGGCCCAGCGATCTTCACGCAAGTGCGTTGCGGGCTCAACGGCCGCCAGTTCCGGTTCTACAAGTTCCGCTCGATGTGCGAAAACGCCGAGCAGCTCAAGCCCACGCTGGCCCACCTCAGCACGCGCCAGACGGCGTTCAAAATCCCCGACGATCCCCGCCTCACCGCTGTCGGCTGGTACCTGCGCAAATTCTCCGTCGACGAATGGCCCCAGTTGTGGAACGTGCTGCGCGGCGATATGTCGCTGGTGGGCCCGCGGCCGGCAGTGCCCAGCGAAGTGGAACACTACCAGCGGTGGCAGCGGCGGCGCCTGCGCATGCGTCCCGGGCTCACCTGCCTGTGGGCCGTTTCCGGCCGCGACAGCGTCGATTTCGACCGCTGGATGAAGCTCGACATGCAGTACATCGACAATTGGTCGTTGGCGCTCGATTGGAAGATCCTGCTGCGCACCATTCCCCGCGTGCTGATCGGCCACGGGGCCAACTGAGCGCGCCCGGCAATAGCCTACCGCTCCCTGACGGTCGCGGCTCCGATCACCGAGCGTGAAAGTGCCCTGTCCGCAGGCGCTTACGGGGAATGCGCGCTCTCGCGCCCGGACCCGATAGTAATCCCGGTTATGCTCTGTGACCTTGCCGACGTTAATAAGACCGTGTGTACCAAAGGTGGGATGGACCGCGCGAAAGCATAACCTTAGGATAACAACGTATGCGAAGCTCGACGGTATCGGAGACGCTTCCCGGCGTGGACGAGTCCTTGTACAGCGCGCAAATCACAGTGGGCGCCGAGGTCGAGCCAGAGGAAGTCTCCCTGCCCGGCCGCAATCGCGCGGCTCGCGGCATCCTCACCGGCATCCTGTTGGGCGCAGGCGCCTGGGGTGCGATTTGGGTGGTTGCCTCGGCCCTTTTGCGCCATCGCGGCTAACCGGCACGAGTTCCACCATCCCGCAGTTCGAGCGGGTCCCTTATTCTATGACCAGTACCTGAAGGTGTGAGCCATCGGCTCCGCCGCGATAAACGCGCTCCATCGCCTTTTTGAAATCCCCCGGATGGGCGTTCGGAATGTCCAGAAACTGCTGCGGGTTGCGATCCACCAGCGGAAACCACGAACTCTGAATCTGCACCATGATGCGGTGTCCGGAGCGGAATGTGTGGAATACGTCCGGTATCCAGAACTCGATTTTCTCCACTTTGCCCGGCGTGAACGGCTCCGGCTTGGACATGCTGTCGCGGAACTTGCCGCGGAAGGGCTCGCCGCGAACAAGCTGCTGATAGCCGCCCATGTAAACGCCCTTCAGGTTCGGGTCGGGGTTGGGATAATCGTTCGGGTAAACATCGATCAGCTTGACGATAAAATCCGAATCCGTGCCCGAAGTGGATACGCGCAGCACCGGCGTGATCGGCCCCGCGATGGTGACGTCCTGCTCGAGCGGCCCGGTTTCGTAGGTCAGCACGTCGGGCCGCGTCGAGGCGAAGCGCTGGTCGAACGTCATGTAATCCACCGCCATCCCCATACCGGGAGCGATTTCGCCGGTCGAGGGCACCGGTTTGTTGGGATCGCTGGGGTACTCGTCGAAGCCCGTGTCTGCCGGCGCGCTCCAGGAAAGCTTGCCGTCCGCATCGAAATAGAGCGAGCGCGGCGCGCTGTTCTTCGGCGGCCAGGCGTCGAAACGGTGCCACTCGTTGCGTCCCGTTTCGAACACGATCGCTTTCGGAACGCTGCCATCCGCAGTCGCCTTCAGCCCGTTGCCCTTGCCCTTCAGGTTTTGAATGAAGAAGGGGAGTTCGATGTTCTCCTGGAAATACTCGGAGGTCTTGGTGTCGAAGCGCAAATTGCCCAGCGTATCGCCGGGATCGCGGGCCCAGCCGCCATGCCGCCACGGTCCCATCACCAGCGTGTCCGGGGCGACGGCGCCGTTCGTCTCGAGCGAATCGAACAGCTTCAGCGGTCCGGCGAGATCCTCGGCATCGAACCAGCCGCCCACCCACATTACCGCCGGCGTCACGTTCTTCATGTACGGGGCCTGCGCGCGCGCCTGCCAGTAGGCGTCGTAAGTGTCGTGCTTGATGGTGTCGTCCCAGTAGGTGCTCTCGTGCTTGAGATATTTCTTATCGGCATTCGACACCGGACCCATGCGCAGGAAGAAATCGTAGGCGTTCATGGTGCCGGGATCGAAGCCGATGGCCGGCTGCGGCCGCTGCGGACCGCCTTTCCGCGGCAGAAAACTCGAGTAAAAACGGAAATTCGCGGCGAGGTGAAACGCGCCGTTGTGGTACCCGTCGTCGCCATTGCCGACATCGCCCATCGGGGCCTGCGGCGAAACAGCCTTCAGCGCCGGGTGTGCATTCATCAGAGCGTGCGCGGCGAAGAAACCCGGATACGAGATCCCCCAGATGCCGACCTTCCCGTTGTTGTTGGGGACGTTCTTCACCAGCCAATCGATGGTGTCGAAGGCGTCGGTGCTCTCATCGGTCTCGGTGGGACCATCGTAATGCGGCTTGTGCGGGCGCACATCCACAAACGTGCCCTCCGACATGTAGCGGCCGCGCACATCCTCGTAAACAAAAATGAAGCCCTCCTTTTCCGCGGCAAACGACGGGCCGACCTGCGACTTATAATTGTCGGCGCCATAGGGTCCCACGTTGTAGGGCGTCCGCATCATGAGGATCGGATAAGCCTCGGCCGCGTCTTTCGGAACATAGACCGCGGCGAACAGGCGCACGCCGTCGCGCATCGGAATCCTGTATTCATACTTGGTGTAGTGCGCCAGGGTGTAGGCCAACTGCGCGCGCGTGACCTCGGTAACCGGCGGAGGTTGCGCGGGAGGTTGAGCGCGCAGGGCCGCGCCTGCAATCAGAAGGCTGAGGGTGGCTAATTTTCGAATCGCCATGGGAAGGCCATCGTAGCAAATCTGCGAGCCCCGCAGGGCGCTCTACCGGAGGCCCGGCGAGGGCCTAGGGTCTGTCGGGAAATAATCGTTCCATCGGCGGCCACCGCTCCCTCACGGGGTGCCCTCTGGGCCCGGCTCTGAACACACATCGGAGCCGCGACCGTCAGGGAGCGGATGATTTTCGTCCGCGGGGAGGATGCAGTCGATAGAGTACGCCCTATCGAGGAACGGACACGGTAGTTGGTTTGCCGAAACTCTTCAGCGGTTTCTCAGGAGCGACGCTTGCGAACCACCACGCTCAGACCGATGAGCGCACCCCCCAGCAACAGCATGGTGGAAGGTTCCGGGGCCAGCGTGTCGGCTTCCGTGTACCGATTGCTCAAATCGACAATCGATCCGTTGGTGCCGCTGACGATATTGAAATCGTCCGTGACATTGAGCACGGTCGCTGCGAGGCCGGTAATCGCGCCCGAAGGGGTGGTGGTACCGTTGGCGTCCGTGATGGTCTCGCTCCCACTGCCTGTTCCACTGGTGGCATCGACGGTTTTCTGCCATGTGGCGCTATCGCCGCCGTTATCCTGGAGTCCCGCCGTCGCGAGCACGATCGCATAGTAGGTTGGGTCCAGGCTCGCCGGAAGAGCGGTTGGGTCCAGAGTGACGGTATACGTCAGGTCGAAGTTGCTGGTGAAGCCGTTGCCGTCATTCAGGTTGAAGAGAACAATCTGGCCTTGCAGGCCGGAGATCTGAATCGTGGCGGTCACATTGGAATCCACGCTGCCCGAGGTGACATCGAAGTTCGAGAAAATATAGTCTCCCGATTCGCATTCGAAGCCCGAGCCGGTCAGCGTGGCGAACGGTATGTTGCCGATGCCACAGGGCGTAATCGGACCGGCGCTGCCAATGCTTGCCAACGCCACGACAGCCAATATCAGAACGAAAATCTTCTTCACCCTGCAAGTCCTCCTGTGGTGCGACCTAAGCCCTCGTATTTCCTCAACCTTTATTCACTGGAATTTCCATTTTAGACTGTCTGGTCCTATTTGGGTACCCCAAAGCGCCGGCTTCAGTCCTGAGAGTACCATCGTTCCCCTGCTGGGAACGGTTGTCGTATATCCCTGGCCGTCAGTGGCCGATGTTGAGTTTCGCTACGCCCGCTCGATCTGCTCCGAGTATTCGCTTCATGCGAGATGGATCATTGTTAAGCGTTGCGCGGCTCGGCACCTCGTTCTCCCATATCACCATTTTTTGGACAGGGCATAATAGCAGTACTGTGATAGAGTATTTCCGATAAGGAGACCCACAATGCGCCTTTCCAGCACCTGTCTCGCGCTTCTGCTGCTCCTTTCTCAAGCGCATTCCAACGCGCAAACTCCCGCCGACACGCGAGCCATTCTCGAAGGCGACGTGGTCAACTCCGTTACCGGCGCGCCCAGCGCTGCCGCGCGCATCAAGGTCGATCCGCCGCAGCCTGCCGAGCCGCTCTATGTGAGAAGCGACGCCAAGGGCCATTTTCTTTTCGACAATCTGTCCCCGGCCTTTTATCGCGTAAGCGTGGAGGCTCCCGGCTTTCTGAAGCCCCCCGTCTAGGTTGCCAGCGCAGCAGGCAAGGTAAAACACGCAGGCGCCTCGGTGCGCCATTGCGCGGTTACGATCACGATTTGCCGCGCGACGCACGGTCGAGGCATGCCTCGCCCCTACAAAGGACCTGCATTCCCGGCCCGCCTGCCGCACAACGGATTTGTAGGGGCCGGGCATGCCCGGCCCGGGGAGTTTCTACATTTTCTCGCCCAGAATCGAGCCCGAAGGGCGGCTCTGAACGGCATCGGAGCCGCGACCGTCAGGGAGCCGTGGGTGCGGTAGCTTCTTGACGACCGCTAAGCGATCAGGCGGGTCCAGTCCAGATTCGCAGCCAGTTGTTGGCCAACGGTTACCAGAGTGGGGATCGCGGAGAGATCGGCTTCGTCGATATCGCTGGGGAGAAGCGGGTTGATGCCGGTCGCAATGCCGGGCCACTGCCGGTTCACGGCTTGGTCGGCCCAGTCCTCCGAGGTGTCGATCAGGGTGTTGACGGTCCAATCGACGATCTGCAGCAGGCCGGACGGAGGCTCGTCGGAACCTGGGTAGTAGCCGGTTCCGAGCGCAATCACGCGGGTGCCGGCGGGAGTGAAGGTGTCGTACTCGAAGGCCTCGGCGCATGCCTGGTAGACGGGATTGGCGGTTCCGCCCACGCCGCCATCGAAGAAGTAGATGGTTTGGCCGTCGATGCCATCGATCTTCCAGTGGTCGAAATAGGTGGGACAGCAGGCCGAAGCGACCGCGGCATCCACCAGCTTGACCGAGCCGGTGGTTCCGGCGTTTTTGGGATTGTCCCTGACGAAGAACCAATTGTGCCCGTTCATGGCGGTGGCGGAGATCATCACGCCGATGGGGCAATCGTTGACCGCCCAGGAGGCGGCGGCACCGAAGACGCTGGCGAGGACGTCGCGAAGGTTAGTGGGATCGTACATGAAACCTTCGGCCACCCGCTTGGTGTCTGCAACGATGCCGGTAGGGGTGAAGATCTCCTTCGAACGGTCGGTGTAAATCTTCAGGATGTCGGTGGCGGGAACGCCGGCGGCGACGGCTGCCGTGAGCAGCGCCCCAGTGGAAGTTCCGGCGCAGTAGGCGATGTGGTCGCGGGTGGTCCCGCCGAGCTGCGCTTCCAGTTTCACCAGGCAGCAGGCGGGAATGATGCCGCGGATGCCGCCGCCGCGAATGGAGAGAATGTATTGCACGGTTTCGGTCGCCCTCGGCTATCTTACCATCCGCTTCGCCCGCGTCTTTGTAAGACGCTGAGCTGAACGGAATCGAACTCGAACCCGCAATCCTCAAACTCGACTCACCTCCGCGCCGCACCCGTCTCAAGCCAAGCTGACTGTTTTCGCCATACCTCTTGCGTTTCGAACGGAATATATAAAGGATTCCGCACTGTCCACCGATGAGGTTCCTGTATGTAAACACGCCAAGAAAAGAAGCCGCGAGAAGGATTGGGGAAGTACGGTCCCAATGCACGGCCGAGTGCCTGGCAGCCGGATTCTTTTGGTTCCGTAAAGGAGAAGCGCATGCAAGATCAGGATGTGATTCGTGAGTTCCTAGTCGAGAGTCACGAGAACCTTTCGCGCCTGGATCGAGAGCTGGTCGAACTCGAAAAGCACCCGAAGGATGCGGAGCTGCTGGCCAGCATCTTCCGCACGATTCATACCATCAAGGGTACCTGCGGCTTCCTCGGGTTTTCGACTCTGGAAAGGATCAGCCATCAGGCGGAGAGTCTCCTGAGCCAGTTGCGCGATGGCCGGCGAGAACTCACTCCATCCTTGGTATCCCTCGTCCTGGACACGGTCGACGCTACCCGAAAGGTGCTGACCTCCATCGAAGCGAGCGGGGAGGAAGGTCCGGAGCGGTTTGAAGAGCTGACCGAACGCTTACAAGCAGCGGCGCAATCAACAGCCGGCACCGGGAGCCAAGCGGGTCGGGATGAGGCGCCTGTTCCCGTGGCGGAACATGCGGACGACGGCGCCCCCGCTGAGCTTCCCGAGGGCAAAAAGCGTGAAGACGATGCCGCCAGGTCCTCCGCCGTGGCGGACGCCAACATTCGGGTCGGCGTAGGGCTGCTGGACAAACTCATGGATCTGGTGGGGGAGCTGGTGCTGACCCGCAACCAGATTCTCCAGTTCAATACCGAGCGGGAGGATGCCGCTCTCAACGTGACCTCGCAGCGGCTCAACCTGATTACCACCGAACTGCAAGAGGGCGTCATGAAGACGCGCATGCAACCCATCGGAATGGTTTGGAACAAACTGCCGCGCGTGGTTCGCGACATGGCGGTGGCTCTGGGCAAGCAGATCCGGCTGGAGATGGACGGCGCGGAAACCGAGCTTGACAGAACCATCATCGAGGCTATCAAAGACCCGCTGGTTCACCTGGTCCGGAACTCCTGCGACCACGGGATCGAGCCGCCGGACGTCCGCGTGGGACTCGGCAAGCCGCCGCAAGCAAGACTGACCCTGCGCGCCTATCACGAAGGCGGACAAGTCAACATCGAAATCGGCGACGACGGGGCGGGGGTTGACGTTGCACGGGTGAAGCAGAAGGCCATTGAGAAGGGCCTTTTGCGGCCCGAGCAGTCCGAGAAGCTCTCCGATCGGGAGGCGCTGAACCTGATTTTTCAGCCCGGCTTCTCGACGGCGAAAACGGTCACCAAAGTTTCGGGGCGCGGCGTCGGTTTGGACGTCGTGAAGTCCAACATTGAGAAAATCGGCGGTATCGTCGACGTCTTCAGCCGGCCCGGTGAAGGCACTACGGTCAAGCTCAAAATCCCTCTCACCCTGGCCATTATTCCCGGCCTGGTGATCACCAGCGGCGGCGAACGATTCGTGATTCCTCAAGTCAGCCTGCTCGAACTGATCCGCTTGGAAGGAGACTCCGGAGAAAAGCACATCGAGTGTGTGCATGGGACACCTGTGTACCGCCGTCGCGGGAGTCTTTTGCCCATCGCCTACCTGAATCAGGTGCTGGGGCTCGAATCGGCTCAGCGGGCCGAAGTGGTCAGCATGGTGGTCCTTCAGGCGGAAGACCGGCAGTTCGGGCTTGTGGTGGACGGCATCAACGATACCCAGGAAATCGTGGTCAAGCCGTTGGGCAAGCAGCTCAAGGGACTAACCGTCTACGCCGGCGCAACCATCATGGGCGATGGCCGCGTGGCCCTCATCCTCGACGTGCTCGGTATCGGCCAGTGTTCCGGGGTGCTGGCCGAATCCCGTGAGCAGGCGCGCGCCGCAACGGAGCAGAAGACGCAATCGGGGATCGAGCAGCAGCGGCTTCTCCTGTTCCGGGCTGGTTCCTTCGAACGTCTGGCCGTTCCGCTTTCTCTCGTCGCCCGGCTTGAGGAGTTTCCCCAGTCATCCATCGAGCATGCGGGCGGATGCCAGGTGGTGCAATACAGGAACCGCATCCTCCCGTTGATTCCTCTCCGGGACGTACTCGAATCGGGTGCGCACGACCAGGGCGAGGCGGCAGATCCGGTTCAGGTGATCGTTTTCAACGACGGCGACCGCAGTGTGGGAGTGGTGGTCGACCAAATTCTGGATGTCGCCGAAGAGACGGTGACGGTGCGCCAGAAGACGGCCCGCAAAGGTCTCCTTGGGTCGGCCGTGGTGGGCAAGCATGTCGCGGATTTCCTCGATCTCAACCAGGTCATTCGAACGGCTGCGGACGATTGGTTTCAGCGCGCTGGCGGGTCCGCGAACGGACAGAGGATCCTGGTCGCCGAAGCCTCCGCATTCTCGCGGGGCCTGATCCGCAGCGGCCTGGACATGGTGGGCTACCGGGTTCTTGAGGCCGCCAATTTGGACGAAGCGATTCGTGGTTTGGAGCAGCACCCGGTCGACATCGTCGTGACGGCGATGGATCTTCCTCCCAACGGCAGCTCCGCTCTGCTCGCCGAGATGCGGCGGCGGACGGAGTGGCAGGGGATCCCAATCCTGGCCCTGGCCGACTCGGCCGAACAGGTGCGGGCGCAAGCCTGGCCAGACGGTGGACTTCCAGGATTGCCAGGTGAAGTTCGACCGGGAGGCGATGCTCGAATCGGTGGCGCGGCTGGCTGCAACGCTGGCGTCCTCCGAGGCGGCTCCCGTGTGCGCGGGAGAGGAGCGATAACCGATGTTGACCGATACCACAACCGTAAAATCCGGACTGGCGCAGGCCAGCGGACAGTTCTCGACATTCTTCGTCGCCGACTTATTTTTCGGCGTGGATGTTCTGCGAGTCCAGGAAGTATTGCGCTTCCAGCAGATGACCCGCGTGCCTCAGGCCCCTGAGGTCATCGAGGGGCTGATCAAGTTGCGCGGCCAGATCGTCACCGCCATCGATATGCGGCGGCGGCTCCGGTTGCCGCCACGCGCCGGAGACCAGACGCCGATGAACATGGTGGTCCGTACCGAGGATGGCGCAGTGAGTTTGCTGGTCGACGAGATCGGAGACGTGCTGGATGTGGATTCCGCTGCGTACGAACGGCCGCCGGAGAACCTCGATCCCGCGGCGAGAGAGCTCATCCGCGGCGTTTACAAGCTGAAAGACCGGCTGCTGCTGGTTCTCGATGCGGAGCGAACGGTGGATCTCGCCGGGAGGGCCGCTTAGTGTCCCGTCCCGCCGAGCGCATGGCAACACGCGACCGGGCCGAAGCAGCGCAGCCGCGCGGTTTCTTCGACCGGAGCGAAGATGCCGCCGCCCTGTGGCGCACGCACTCGTGCGTGCCGCGCCGTCACTCGTGTCGACGTCTGGCGGCATCTCGCATCAATTGCGCCCAGTGGGCAACGCTTCAGCCCGCCCGTTGGTCGCGGCTACGCTGCTCCGTGGGGCGGACGTCCTCGGCCGCGCTCGACCGTCTGATCGCGCGCTTGCTAATCCCGGCGGTGCGCTCGCTCCTGCCAGGGAAAGCCGTCACACAAACCGCATCGCGCCACCATGCAGGGGGGCTCTAAAGTTGGCCTTCACCTTCTTCTTCCGAGACCAACAAGTGCTGGAGCGGGTAGTAGAGCATCTCCTCCCCGTCTTGTCTGGACGCAGCCATCCCCGCATTTGGGACGCCGGTGTGGCGATGGGGCAGGAGCCTTACACGCTGTCCATTATGCTTGCCGAACGGATGGGGCACTTCGCCTTCAAGAACCTGCGCATCGATGCGACCGATGTCGAAAGCTCCGGCCAGTTCGCCCGGATAATCGAGGCTGCTCAATACCCCAAAAACGAGTTGGAGCGGTTGCCCGAGGGCATCCTGGAAAAGTACTTCGAACCCAACGGCACGCCCGGGTACTTTCGCGTGATCGACACCATCCGGCGGCCGGTCTCCTTTCAGCGGCACGATCTTCTGTCGTTCCAGGAGATCGGTCAAGGATACTCGCTGGTCTTGTGCAAGAACGTGCTGCTCCACTTCCAGCCTTCCGAGAGGGTCGAAGTGATCAGAATGTTTCACCGGGCGCTGGCGCCCGGCGGCCTCTTCGCCACAGAGCAGACGCAGGAGATGCCGCCGGAACTCGGCCCCTTGTTCCAGCGGGTGATTTCCGACGGGCAGTTGTTCCGCAAAGTGGAGGGTGGCGAATGCGGATAGTCATATTGGAGAACAGTGGCGAACTCTATACCTCCCAGGTTTACCTCGTGCTCGGCGATGCAAGCCGCATCGAGGACGTCAACACGCTTGTGGATGTAGGGCAGGACCCAGCTATCCTGGCGAGCATCGAGCGGGCACCCACCGGGGTCGGTAAATGGCCCGTCGAACAGGTGGTGCTGACGCACGGCCATTCGGACCACTGCGCGCTACTACCGCGAGTTCGTGAGGCGTTTCACCCGAGAGTCTTCGCGTTCTCGCCGAATATCGAGGGCGTCGATGGTCTGCTGCGCGATGGGGACACGATCAAAATGGGCGACGGGTATTTCGAGGTGATCTACACGCCGGGCCACAGCAGCGACTCGATCTGCTTTTTCAACCAGGCAGAGGGTGTACTCTTCGCCGGCGACACCCCGCTTCTGATCACGTCGCCCACGGGAACATATGAGGCCGGATTTGTGGCGGCACTGGAGAAGCTGTGCGCCCGTGATGTCCGGCGGATCTACTTCGGACACGGCGCTCCACTCACGGAGCACTGCAGCCAGAGGCTGCGTGAATCGCAACTAATGGCCGCCGGCAGCCTGCCGGCCATCGGGAGGCTTAACGGATCGAGAATCGGGCGTCGGTGACGCATCGTAAATAACGCAAAAGGAAGACTAAGGAGCAAAGACAATGGCAAGACAAGCAAACGACGGCCGGCGAGTTTCTCCCGGCCGAAACCCGTCCACCGGCGCCGCCGTATTGGACCGTCCGGTAACTGAGGACCACGAGACGCAGACAAACGATCTGCTGGAGGAAATACTCCGGTTGGTGGAAGCCTCGCACGCCGGCCGCCTGAGCGAGCGCGGCAAGGCTGAGCGGTTCGAAGGAAGCGACCGCAAACTGGTCGAGGGCGTGAACGCGATGCTCGATGCGATCCTGCTGCCGATCGGCGAGGGCAACCGTGTCCTGGCGCAGATCAGCGCAGGCAAGATCGACGAATTGATCACGCAAACCTATGGCGGCGACCACGAGAAGATGAAGCAGGCGGTCAACAACGTGGCAGTAGTGCTGCAAGGGTTGCAGAGGGAGCTGGGGCGGCTCACCGAGGCTTCCAAAGAAGGGCAGCTCTCGGAACGCGGCAAACCCGACCAGTTCCAGGGCGCCTTTGCGGATGTCGTGAAGGGCGTCAACGAGATGCTGGATGCCATCCTGCTCCCGATTGGCGAAGGCAACCGCATTCTGGCCCAGATCTCCAACGGCAGGATCGACGAGCTGATCGCGCAAACTTATAAGGGCGACCACGAGAAGATGAAACAGGCCGTGAACAACGTCGCCGCGGCGCTGCAAGACATGACGAAGGACGTCAGCATGCTGGTGAAAGCGATGCTGGAGGGCAAGCTGGCGGCGCGCGCCGATGCGGCCAAGCACCAGGGCGACTTCCGCAAAGTGATCGAAGGCTTCAACCTGACACTGGACAACGTCATCAAGCCGTTGAACATGTCGGCCGAGTACATGGACCGCATCTCGAAGGGCGATATCCCGCCCAAGATCACCGATACCTACAACGGCGACTTCAACGAGGTCAAGAACAACCTGAACGTCTGCATCGACGCTATCAGCCGGCTGGTGGCCGACGGCGTGGGGCTGACGCAGAACATGTTGGA
>Ga0187876_1000747_pt1 | contig 31461 bp, 28 predicted proteins | sample June2016WEW_17_4_FD_133000 | JGI IMG/M metagenome (GOLD analysis project Ga0187876, IMG submission 133000) | Peatland microbial communities from SPRUCE experiment site at the Marcell Experimental Forest, Minnesota, USA - June2016WEW_17_40 | ecosystem: Environmental > Terrestrial > Soil >...
AGAGAAGGGGGTGATCACCAGCCATAGACGCCGGTCCAGTGCATACTTATACTATGGAGGGAGCAATGGGGGTGGCTGGGTTTTCCTCTAGCGTTTGGTAGACTTTTCCTCTAGCGTTGACAGCCGTGAACATGTACCGTGTTACGGTATATGTCGGTAACGGCTTTAATACGCCACTGCCCTTTGCGGAGATCGACCTCAACACGGCATACGGCCCCATAGAGGTGACCACCTCGGGTGGAGGTAAGCTTGGGGCGATCGGTAAGCTCGGGGCCTTGGCCGGCAGTGGTGGGATTCCGATCCTCTATGCTCCTGCCTACAGCGGTCTTGCCGTCGAATCTGCTATGGCACAGTACGGCGATAACGTGCTTCCGATATTCGGCTACCCCAGCTCATCTCAAGCGGCTGAGGCGCAGCGAGCGCTGGTCTACGCTGAGAACTTGCGCGCCTGGGTTGAGAACGGAGGCGTGACGTGAGAGGGCAAGGGCTCAGATGTCGCCCACGCCAAGGGCGAAAGCTGGGGCTATTTACTGGTCAGCCCTCAGTGAGGCAGCGTCATCGGTGCGGTGGCAGGCGCAACGCGGTGGATCGCAAGCGAATCTTCAGGTGGAGCGTCGCGTTGAAACGCTCGGCGTCCCTGCATGAAGGAGGGCGACAATGCCGATAGTGTTTCCTTGGAAGGCCTGGGCCGGGTGCGCCCCAAAGGTTCGGTGAGTTGCGTGGAGCAGCGTCCGATTTGTGGCGCTGAGGCGGCGCCTCGTGCGAGTTACGATAGGGTTTGGCCTGGAGTCCTAGCAAGCTCCAGATCCAGCGCAGGTGAACTGTCTTCCGTCGGAGCGCCAAGGCCCAAGCCATTCACGACCGGGACGACCGGTGTATAGTGGTAGTGCGTTGCTTGGAATGAGGCCTCCCGCTCTGGCGGTTGGTTCAAGCGAGAGGCGCGGTGAGCGATGTCGGCTTCAACCTGGATTGTGCTCCTGAAGCATTCGCTCACCGTTGCGGAGCGTGAGCGGGTGAGCGCCCTGCTGCGTACGCTCGCGAGCGATGTGGGGCGAACAGAAGACGGCTACGGCCACAATGGTCTTGGGTCCTGGTGGTTGGGTGGTTTCCGCCACCCGGTGTTCGGCCTTGCGCCAGGTGTGGGTCTGGCTCCCGAACGGGTGAGTGTAGCCGCGGACACGATGAGCGAGGCCACGCTACTTGAGCGTTTCGATGAGGAGCGACGCGAGTATCTGACGCGCGTGGGCCTCCTCGACGACCGGGAGCAATACACCTCGGTGCTCGGCTTCTTTCCGCAGCAGCGCCTCGTATGCGACGTTCCGCACGCTGGCCGTGTAAGCATCCGCCTGCTTGGCCATGTGGTAGTGCACCTAGCGGCATGGCTTGACGGGTATGTAGACTGTAATAACGACCCTGCGTTTCCTCCGCTGCATCCGGAGCGCGTGGACGTTGAGCCTGTGGTGTCCTCGCTGTTCATGCAAGGCGGAGGCCTTACGCCCAGGTGGCCAAGCGGCCCGGGACACGTGTTCGAGATCTACTCGACCCCGTACCATGGCACCTACGTGCAGGTTGCATCAGATGGGAAGACCGTCAGTCGGATTGCGCGGACGTACAGCACGATCATGGATGCCGAGTTCTTCAGGCGTTGGTTCGAGACCGGGTTTGAGGAGTGGCTGGACGCCCGCGTGGGTTGATGCGGAAGGGTCGGTGGTGGGTTTAGAACCCTGTCCAGAGCGGCCACGCATCGGCGATTTGTCCCAGCCCCACGAAAACTTGCCCGAATGACACGAGCAGCACCTGCCTATCCTACGATGCGCAAGGGCGGCTGATCACCGTGACCAAGGCCGGGGGCCTCAGCGTGAGCATGACCTACAACGCCGCGGGCCAGCGGATGGCGTACAGCGCGACCGGCGCGGGGAACAACCTAAGCGAGAGCTTCCTGTACCGGGGCGGCGAGCTGGCGCAGGTGACGACGAGCGGCAGCCAGAATACCACCGACACCTACCTCTACCGGCGCGACGGCACGCCGCTGGAGCTGATCCGCACCCAGAGTGGCGCGACCCACACGTACTGGTATGAAGTCGATGGCCGCGGCAACGTCATCGCGCTCACCGATAGCACAGGGAACACGGTGGACCGCTATGCCTACGACCTGTGGGGCAAGCCCATTACCGTGAGCGAGTCGGTGCCGCAGCGGCTGCGCTACACGGGGAGCTGGTACGACGTAGAGCTGGGCTGGTACTGGCTGACGACGCGCGCCTACGACCCGGTGCTGGAGCGGTTCCTGCAGCCGGACCCGAGCCAGCAGGAGGGGATCTTCACCTACGTCTACAGCGGTGACGACCCGGTGGACTACAACGACAAGAGCGGCATGGACCCGGCGTCCGACGCCATGCAGAGCGCGTGCGCCGACGATCCCACCAGCGGGGCCTGCATGGCAGCGTGGGCGGCCTTTACCAGCGCGGCATACGCCAACTATGGGCCGACGGGGCCGGCAGCACTGGCTGCAGAGGCGGATCCGCTGCCGTCGGGCGATAGCGTCGGCGGAGCGCCGCCGCCAGTCGCGACCATCGGGGCGATACTGGCAGCGGCGGCAGGTGGCGAGGCTACGCCCGTACCACCAGGGCCTGGCCCGACGCCGGCGCCTCCCGCGGCGACCCCCACCCCGCCTCCAGGCAGTGGCACGACTGTCGACACAACAGTCGTCGCGGCAGCCGCTCCGCTAGTGTTCTATCGGGCGGCCAAAGTGACGGACGCGCTTAAGGCTTTTCAGCCAGGCGCCGTTGAGAGCGCGGCAGTGGACGCCGGGAAGGCCCGATACGGTATCTCAGTGGCGGATAAGCTGACCCGTCCGTTCTTCAAGAAGCTCATGACGACCAACCAGTACGTCTTCAGGATCACCCAGGTGGACCTTGCGAACGCTGGGCTCGATGCCGTTCAGGTGGGGCAACCAGGGCACTACGAGATTGTCATGAGCGACGTCGTCAAGCCTACCCTGGGGGAATACCAGGAAGCACTACTGCGGGCTGCGACAAGTGCTGATCTTCTCAGTGCAATGGAAGTTGAGATGCTGGCCGCGGACGACGAAGGTAGTGGCCGCAGGTGAGCCTTCCGGTGGGCCCTGGCATACTCAGTAACGAAGGAGGACGCTTACGAATGTCATCTAGCCAGACCACCAGGGTGATCAAGTGTCCAAAAGGGTATGCGGTTGGTACGCTGTACGGCGTGCTGCCCGAAGCCAGGGCGAGGGGCCCGATCGAATGGCCTGCTCAAGGCACGATTGACGTGCCCAGTGGCATGGAGCTTTCGCTGCTATGGGATAGCGCGGAGCCAGATCTGTCACCCTTGGATGCCTTTGCGCCCGACGACCTCCTGGGACTGGACTTCAGCAAATTCTTCTGGCTCACGAATGAGCAGATGGTGCACCTGCGCCGTCTGACCGGCCTACAGGAGCTTGGACTGGACAGCAACACGAGCGTCGGCGATGCGGGGCTGGCACACGTTGCTCCGTTGACCCAGCTCGAGGCCCTCTACGCGCGCAACACCCGCGTCACTAGCGAGGGTGTGCGGCACCTTGCTCGCTTGCGCGCGCTACGCTCGCTGGATCTTGGGAACACCGATGTGGACGACGCCGCGCTCGCGCTGCTAGGGCAGCTGCCGATGTTGGAGAGCCTGCGTTTGCCGAGTACGCGGATCAGCGATTACGGCCTGAGGCACCTGGCGGGATTGGGCGGTCTGCGGCGGCTGGACTTGTATGGCACGCGCATTACGGACGATGGGCTGCGCGCGCTTGCGCGAGTGCGCAGCCTCGAGCACCTGGACGTTGGCGCAACGCGTACGAGTGACGTGGGCGTGGCGGCCTTATCCGATATGCCACGGCTCCAGGCGCTCGTCCTGCGGTATACGGCGGTAGGCGATGCCGGCGTTGGGCAGCTGGGCAGCCTGCGGGCGCTACAGGAGCTCGACCTGGACCATACCGGGGTGACCTCCGGGAGCACCGCCGGCCTGGCGGAGCTAGGCCAGCTCCGGAGGCTGGCAGTGCCGGAGTCTTTCAGCCGGGCCGACGTAGAGAGCCTGCAGGCGATGCTGCCAAATTGCGCAATTCGCGCCGTTCATCTGCGCATGTGGGGTTGATGCTATGGCTAGTTGACAATCTTTACGGTGGATGGTCTGCGCGCCTGGAGGCTGCCTGACGCTACCCTCTGCCGGATCCTACACCACTATTGTATCGCGGGGGCGAGCTGGCCCAGGTGACCACCACGGGGGCCAGAGCACCACAGCGGCTGCGCTACACGGGCAGCTGGTACGACCAAGAGCTGGGCTGGTACTGGCTGACCACGCGCGCCTACGACCCGGTGCTGGAGCGCTTCTTGCAACCGGACCGCAGCCAGCAGGAGGGGATCTTCACCTACGTCTACAGCGGCGACGACCCGGTGGACTACAACGACAAGAGCGGGATGGACCCGATCTCCGACCAGGTTGCAGCCGCCTGCGCCGACGACCCCACCAGCGGAGCCTGCATGGCGGCGATTGCGGCCCAGCGGGCTGCCTACTGGGCTAGCACGGTGTTCGCTGCTCCGGCATCCACAGGGTCCTCGACGGGACTGGCGGATACGAGCGCTAGCGTGGGACAGGCGGGCGGCGGTGTCGGCGGAGCCCAGCCGCCCGCGACGACTTCGGGCACTATGGCGGATAGGAGATGGGCATGGGTCAGTACTTCCTGATTTGCAACTTGGACAAACGCGAGTTCATGCAACCCTACTGGTTTGGCCACGGGTTGAAGCTGGCAGACATTGCACGCGCACATGAGGGAATGATGGCCGGCGTGGCCGTATTGATCGCGCTAAGCGGCACGTCCATGCACACGGGAGGACCCATCTATGGGCGATGGGCGGGAGATCGCCTCGCGCTGCTGGGGGATGAGTTCCGGGGTGAAGTGCGGGATTTCGTCGTCGAAAGCAGCACATATGATGATGTGGTCAGCGAGCAGCGAGATGGTTGGGTCGATATCAGCGAGCACGTGCGCGCGCTCCTAGAGGGAGAGTGGAGACTGTCGTTGCCACCGCCCCTTCTCGATGGCGCTGAGCCTCGTTCGATTCTTCACCCTGACGGCACTATTACGCCTATGTCCTGATCGCAGGAAGCTGATCCGCGCCCAGAGCGGGGTGACCAACACATAGTGCTACTCTCGGACGAGCATCGGCAATGAGGAGCCGCTCAAAGGGTACGATCCCTTCGCCGATGCCAGCCAGCCCTGAAGTGGGCGAACGCGCCGCGGGCGGCACCGCCTCCGCTAGCAGCGGCCTGCTGCGTCTGTGCATCTGGGCTGGCGCTCTACGCGCTCTGGTTTTGCGGTGGCTGCTGTGCGGCACGCAGCTCGTCTGGCGCGATCCAGCAGCGGTAGGCGTGGCCCTGGCCGGTCTCTTGCAGCGGCGGAGTCTGATCGCGACACTCGGGCCCCAGGAGACGCGGGCACGATTCCTGGTAGGGGCAGCCTCGCAGCGACTCGGTCAGCCCGCTCGGCGGGTCCGTTCGGGCCAGCAGCGGCATGGGCGATGTTTGCTCCAGCTGGATGCTCGGCATGGCGGCGAACAGCAGCTCGGTGTAGGGATGCGATGGGGGTTCCAGCACCTTGGCCGCGGGTCCGTATTCGACCAGCGAGCCCCGGTACATCACGCCAATCCAGTCGGCCAGATACCGCACGATGGCGAGATCATGCGAGATGAACACGTAGGACACATGCTTGGTTCGTTGCAGGTCGGTGAGGAGGCGCAGGATCGCGGCCTGGACAGACACGTCCAGCGCGGACACGGGTTCGTCGCACAGGACAATGTCCGGGTCCCCGGCAAACGCGCGCGCGATGGCTACCCGCTGGCGTTGGCCGCCGGATAGGTTGCCGGGGTACCTATCGAGCAGGTCGGGGCTCAGGGCCACGAGTCGCGCGAGCTCCGTCACACGCGCCGCCAGCTCGGCTCCGCGGCGTGGGGTCAAGGCCTTGATCGTGCGCTTGAGGATGGTGCGCACGGTCTGGCGCGGATTCAGCGTGGCTTCCGGGCTCTGAAAGACCATTTGCACGCGTTTCACCGTCCGGCGATCGCGCTGCTCCACCTGGCGCGTGATGTCCTGCCCGTCGAGCGTGAGCCGCCCGCCGGTGAGCCCGAGCAGGCCGGCGACACAGCGCGCCATGGTCGATTTCCCGCTTCCCGACTCCCCGACTATGCCGAGTATCTGGGCCCGATGCACGTCGTAGCTCACGTCGGCAACGGCCTGCACGGCGTGTGCGCCGGAGCCAAATCGCCGCTGCAGGTGCTCGACCCTCAGCAGCGCGTCCTCGGTGAAGCGCTGCTGCTGGTCAGGCTGCCGCGGATGGGCTTCGTTCTCCGGCTGGCGCTGCACCTCGGTTCGCTCCCAGAACAGGCACCTGTTGCGGCGACCGCCTGGGGTGGTGATCAGGGGCACGGCGTGCCGGGTGCACGCCGGCTGCACTTGCACGCAACGGGGAGCGAACGCGCAGGCGGTGAGCTGCTTGGGCAGCTCCGGCATGGACCCCGGAATTGGCCGCACCGGGTTGGTCTCTTTGTCGGCGCCGGCACCAGGCAGGCATGCCAGCAGCGCGGCGGTATACGGATGGTGTGGCGCGTGGAATGCCTGGTCCACCGTGCCTTCTTCTACCAGCTCGCCGGCATAGAGCACGCCGATCCGATCGCACACCTGGGCGAGCACCGCCAGGTTGTGGCTGATGAAGAGAATTGCGGCATTGAATTGCCGGCGGAGGTCGGCAATGAGCTCGAGCACTGCCGCTTCCACCGTCGCATCCAATCCCGTGGTCGGCTCATCCAGCACCAGCAAAGACGGGCTGGTCGCAAGCGCCATGGCGATGAGCGCGCGCTGCTGCATGCCACCGCTGAGCTGATGCGGGTGGCGGTCGGCGACCGCGGTGCCGGGCATCTTGACTCGGTCGAGCATGGCCAGGGCTTCGGCGCGCGCTGCCGACCTGGGCAGGTGCCCATGAACCTGGTAGACTTCGGCGATCTGGTCGCCGACCTTCATGACGGGATTGAGGGCCGTGCCCGGATCCTGGAACACCATCGAGATCCTGTTGCCGCGCAGTTGCTGGAGCGCCCGTGCAGGCAGATCGAGCAGGTTCTGTCCCTCGAACTGGATCGAGCCGGACGTGACCCGTCCGCTCTCGGGCAGGTAGCGCATCACGGCGAAGGCCAGTGTGCTCTTGCCGCAACCGGATTCACCTACGAGCCCATATGCTTCGCCGGCGCGCACGTCGAACGATACGTCGCGCACGGCAATGTGTTCCGTCCTGTCACGCGTGTAGGCGACGTGCAGACCTTGAATGCGCAGGATCGCCGAATCGGCGGGTTCTGGCGCGGGTAGGGCGCTCATGGGTGGCCTTCGGTAGTGCAATGGTGCGGCTCGCCGGATTGTGGCGCTCTGGCGATGGGGTTGGTAGGCGGCGCGACCAGGGGCGAGCAGGATGCTCGCGGTCCCAGGGGCGTGCGGCTGCTGGAGAGCCCGCCGTGGCTGCGGTATGGGGTAGTGCAGTGGTGGCGCTGAGGCTTAAGTTGCCGTTCGGGAGCCCAAACGGGGACGGGCGGGACGCCCGCGCTCCCAGGCGAGAGGCGGCAGGTATGCTGGCGGTGGACGGGCGGGACGCCCCCGCTGTTGGTGGCGTGCGGTTTCATGCGGGTCTCGCCTGGGCTTTGCTATCCTGTGCCAACGCATCGACGGCCGCCGGTAGCTCTGCGAGGGATCGGATCGACTGCACGCCCGGAGGCGGGGCGTCGGTGCGCGACGGCGGGCGCCGGATCCAGATGGCGTGCATGCCGGCGGCAAGCGCGCCGCGGATGTCGGCGCGCAGGTCGTCGCCGATCATCACCGCCTCCTCCGGCACAGCCCCGAGTGCCTCCAGGGCTTGGCGGAAGAGAACCGGATGCGGCTTCATCTGGCCCACCTCGCACGACACGACCATGCAGCTGAAGTAGTGGCTGATGCCGAAGTACGCCAGGTCGTCCAGCAGCAGGTTGCCGCCGTACATGCGGTTGGAGATGATCCCCAGGCGCAGTCCTCTGCTGGTGAGTGCGTGCAAGGCTTCTTCGGCATGCGGCAGCAGTCGCGTGGTGTGACGTTCCGAAACATAGAGCGCCGCCGTGATCTCGCCGGCGAGTGCCGCATTGATGGCGATGCCCAGCGAGGCCAGGCCGCGCTGTACGGCTAGATCGCCTGGCATGGGGCTCAGGTCACCGCCGCAGGCCGCGTCCTCCAGCTCCAGGTACGCGCGACGGACGGCCTCCCCAACCGCGCGCGGCGTCGCCAGCTTCGCCTGATCGGGCGATAGCAGCTTGATCGCATTCGGCGCGGCTGTCGCCAGCACCTCTTCAGGGGCCAGATGCGGGTACCACTCCCAGAGGGTGCCACCGAGGTCAAACAGTGCCGCTTTGAGCGCCGTCATTCGACCAGCAAGTCGCGGAGTGCAGTAGCCAAACTGAATGCCCCCAATAGCTCGATGACTCAAGACGACGTAATGTACGCCACCGTCGCCTGTGCTATCGCTGTTCGGGATACAGCCACGGACGTTCGTTCTTGTCGCGTGCTATAGCCTCCAGATGCGCGGGAATGCCTGACCGCATCTCGCCGATGGTGTCTTCGAGCGTCGCACCGGCCACCGCGAGGCCGGGCAGGGCGGGCACGTATGCGGAGTACCCTGTATCCGTCTTTTCGAAGACGCCGACATACCGGCCAATGTGGATACGCAACGGCGCTTTGTCGGACACGTGTGCTTGGTTCATCGTCGCTTCCCTCCTGGACGGGGCTTCACGATATCCGCCTGCCGGAAAATGCTGGCTTCTGTGCCTGGCGCAAGGCTCTTGTTGGGGTTTCCCGGAATGGTGACGGTTCCCGGCTTGGTCGGATGCCTGAAGTGGTGATGACTGCCGGTAGTATGATCGAACACCCAGCCGTCCGCCTCGATAGCCGCCCGTGCTTCCCGCACCTTGCCCATCGAACCGCCGCTCTCGCTGCACGGCCTAACGCGGCCTGCCCACGCGCTGGGCTCACTGAACACGCCTGCCCATAATGGTACAGGTTCGCGGCGGCGGCGTGTACCCTGCGCGGTACCCACAGGCTGCCAGCTGGTCGGTCATGCGCAAGCCATCGGATTCGGCATATCACGATAAGCTGCCAGCATCGGCCTTTTCCTGTCTTAGACTGGCTGAATGGCGATAGGCGGCGCGCCCTGCATATGCACGCGGCTGTCCGCTGGGTGTATGCTGTCTCGATGTGAGGAGAGAACACATTTGACGAGGTCGTTAATCGTCGGACTTGGCCGCGAAGGGCTGGCGCTAGCCCGCTACCTCCGAGGCCGCGGGGACGATGTGTGCGTGTGCGAGCGTAGCGACGCATCCGCGCTTGCCGCGGACGCTGCCACCCTGACAACACTCGGCGTGCCACTGATCGCAGGCAACGATCACCCCGATCTCGCGCTGTTCGACACCGTGTATGTCAATCCCGCGGTACCCAAGGAAGCGCCGGTGGTGCGCGATGCCCGATCGCGCGGCATCAGAGTGTCGGCGTTGACGGACCTGTTCTTCGAGGTCTGCCCTGCCGGCATTGCGGGGATCACCGGCAGCAATGGGAAGACCACGACGACCACGATGCTGGGCCTGATGGCCCAGGCAGGAGGGTTCACGACCCACGTCGGCGGGAACATTGGGCGTCCGCTGCTCAATGAAGCCGCGGCGATGTCGCCCAGCGATTGGGTGGTGCTGGAGATGAGCAGCTTCCAGCTCGAGTGGCTCGAAGCAAGCCCGCGGATTGCGGTGGTCACGAACGTTACGCCGAATCATCTGGATCGCCATCGCACGATGGAAGCCTATGCCGAAGCGAAGCTGCACATTGTGCGCTACCAACGGCCCGGCGACGTCGCGGTACTGCATGCCGACGATCCGTATGCTCCACTCTTTTCCCGGGAAGCAGGCGGACGCGTGCTATACTTCAGTCTGGTATCGGCACCATCCGATGGAGCAGTCCTGGAGGGTGAGGTGCTCTGCATTCGTCATGGCGGCATGAGTGTACCGGTGTGTGCTCGGCGCGACCTGCGCATACCCGGGCTGCACAATGTGGCTAATGCCCTGGCGGCGATGGCGGCAGCGGATGTCATCGGGGTGTGCCCAACGGCGATGCGCGATGCGTTGCGGGCCTTCTCCGGCGTGCCCCACCGCCTTGAGCTCGTCCGAACACTGGATGGCGTGAGCTACTACAATGACTCGATCGCCACGACGCCCGATCGCGCCACGGCTGCTCTTGCCGCCGTCGACGGCCCGGTGGTGATTATCCTTGGCGGGCACGACAAGGACCTCCCATGGGAGGCATTCAGCCGCATGGCGGCGCAGCGGTGCCGGGCGGCGCTCGTCATCGGGGAGGCGCAAGACCTCATCGCGGGCCATCTCGCAGAGGCGGTGCGCGCAACGCCGGGCGGACTGCTGGCCCTCGATGCGGTCGAGTGCTGTCACGACCTGGAACGGGCGGTGGCCGGCACGCAGCGTTGGGTCAGGCCGGGCGACGCAGTGCTGCTGTCACCCGGGTGCGCGAGCTATGACCAGTTCGTGAACTTCGAGGAGCGTGGGGTGCGCTTCCGCCAACTCGTAGAGGCGCTCCATGGCAATTACTAAGCGACATGCCGGGAGCCCGCTGCACGCGCAGAAACTCCAGAAGGCAGAGCCACTCAAGGGGGAGCGCGGCAATCGAAAGGTTGGTGTCTCCGCACCGATTGGCGGCAGGTACGCCACGCCCCGGGCCATCTCGTCCGCCCGGCATACCCAGGGTCCGGTCACGGCGCGGCTACCTTCGAATACGGCCCGGCTACTCGGATTCGCCGGGCCCGTGACACACGAGCTTGCCCGAGCATGGCAGGACGTGCGTCCACGGCTGCAGGTACGCGAGCGGCTGAGCAGCCTGAAGAAGCGATCGAGGCAGCGCGTCGCCACCTCACAGGTCGGTGCGCCTGTTTCGGGGCAAGCCGCGCCGGCTCCCTTGGGGAAGGTCCGCGCCTTGCGGCCAACGCCGCTGCCGTCTGAGACATACGCCGCGAGCATGGCGAGGCGGGTCGTCGTAGAGGCTGACTCGCTGGTCCTGCCAGAAACCGAGTCCAGGGTCGCCGTGGAGGCACCCGCCGGAGTCGCGGCCCCGGTCGTGGTGCGGCTGGATATCCGGCTGCTCGCCGCGGTGATCTGTCTTCTGGTGCTGGGAACCGTCTTCGTCTACAGCTCCAGCATGTACGAGGCGTACCAGTCGTTCGGAGACGTAAACTACTACATTACGCGCCAGGCTGCGTGGCTTATCGTGGGCGGCTGCGCGCTCATCGCGGGGGCGCGCTTCGACTATCACCAGCTTCGCCGGTACGCCATGCCGGGTCTGGGCTTGACTGCTGTGCTGCTGGTTGCCGTGCACATCCCGGCGCTGAGCTACGCGCATGGCGGCGCCACGCGCTGGCTCTACTTCAAGGGGTTTACACTACAGCCGAGCGAAATCGGCAAGCTCGCGCTGACCATCTACGCCGCGACCTGGCTCTCGATCAAGGACGAGGAAATCAAGCACTCGCTCAAGGGCCTCATTCCGTTTGGCGCCGTGCTCGCGGTCACGACGCTCATGATTTTCAAGCAGCCCGACTTGGGTACCGCCGCGGTGATCACCGGCGCGATGCTGGCCATGTTCTTCGTGTCCGGCGCCCGTCTCCGGCATCTATTGGCGGTGGCAGCCCTGGGTCTTCCGGTCGCCTACTACGTTGCGCATGCCGGCGGCATGTGGGGGGATCGGATTCAAGCATGGCTGCACCCATTCGCGGATCAGCAAGGGATTGACTTTCAGATCTCCCGCTCATTGCTGGCATTCTGGCATGGAGGCCTGTTTGGCGTTGGGCTGGGAAATGGGCAGATGAAGATCTCGATTCCGGCCGCCAACTCGGATTCGATTTTTGCCACTATCGGCGAGGAGACAGGCCTGGTGGGCGCGCTGGTCGTGGTGGCGCTGTTCACCTACTTTGCCTATCGTGGCATCCGGATCAGTATCCTTACTGCAGATCCCTACGGCAAGTTGCTATCCGCCGGCATCACGACCTACCTCGTGATTCAAGCGATGCTCAACATGCTCTCGGTGACCAACACGATACCTTTCACGGGCGTGCCGCTGCCGTTCATCAGCTTTGGCGGTAGCTCGCTGGTGGTAAACTTACTGGCCGTTGGAGTGTTGCTAAACGTATCCCGGCACCTCGAGCCGGTACCAGAGGAACAACGTGAGCTTACGGGTACTCATTTCTGGTGGGGGAACCGGCGGCCACATCTATCCGTGCCTGACCGTGGCCCGCAGCCTCGCAGGCGAGCAGGGAGCACCTGGCAAGAGCGGCGCCCCCTCGGGCACCGTTGAGCTGCTCTACGTCGGTGGCCCCAGGCCGCTGGATCGCCGCCTCGTGGAAGAGGCCGGGCTGCCATTTGTGGAGATTGAAGCCGGCGGGCTGCGTGGCATGGGTCTGCAGGCCGTGCCCAACGCGGTGCGGCTGGCCGGCGGCTTTGGCCAGACCATCAAGCTCATCCGCCGGTTCCGGCCCAACGTGGCGTTAGTCTCCGGCGGCTACGTCTGCGCGCCCGTGGTGGTGGCCTGCGCCGCCCTGCGCGTGCCGCTGGTGCTGCTCACCGTCGAGATAGACCAAGGCTGGGTGAGCCTGGCCGCGGCACGGATTGCCACCGCCGTAACTGCCGCTTACCCCCCAGCCATGGTCAGCCTGCCGCCGGAGCGAACTCAGCTTACCGGGTACCCGGTGCGCGAGGAGTTTCTGCACCCGGATCGTGGCCGGGCCAGGGCAGGTCTGTACCTTGACCCTGAGCTGCCGGTGCTGGCGGTGTTCGGCGGGAGCCAGGGATCGCATCGCATCAATGAGGCCTTGGCCGGCACGCTCCCCAACCTGCTCTTGGCTACCCAGGTACTGCACGTCTGCGGCGATACCGACTTCAAGGACCTGCAAGAGCGGCAGGCGGCCATGCCGCAGTCGCTGCGCGGGCGCTACCGGCTCTTCGACTACCTGCCTGCCGCCGAGATGGCTGCCGCCATCGCCGCGGCCGATCTCGTGGTGTGCCGCGCGGGCGCGGCGCCGCTCGCGGAGTTGCCGCTCGCGGGAGTGCCTGCCATCATGGTTCCCGGTCCGTTCTCCAGCCAAATGACCAACGCGCGCTACCTCGAGCAGCAGGGAGCCGCATCGGTGATTTCGGATTCCGCCTTGACGACAGAGCTGCTGCGCAGCAGAACCATGGAGCTGCTGCACGATCACCCAAAGCTCGACGCAATGGCAGAGAAGATGCGCGGACTGGCGCGCCCGGATGCCGCCGCCGCTATCGCCGCGGTGGTGCGGCGCGTGGCCGGCGTCGGCCGGCTATGAAGGAGGTCAACGTGGCACCTGAGCCGGATCAAGCACCCTTGCGTTCGTTGGCAGCGGGGTCGCGCATCCACATGATCGGCGTGGCCGGCGCCGGGATGAGCGCGCTTGCCGCGGTGCTGCTGGCGCGTGGCTTTCGCCTCAGTGGCTCAGACCAGCAGAGCAGCACGCAGACGGACCGCCTGGCGGCCCAGGGTCTGGCGTTCCACAAGGGGCATGATCCCGCACACGTAGACGGTGCCGACCTCGTGGTCATCTCCTCGGCAGTGCGCGAGAGCAACGTCGAGTATGCGGCGGCGCAGGCGCTGGGTATCCCAATTGTCAAACGCGCGGCCGCCTTGGGCTGGCTGCTCGAGGGGCTTCGCACCATCGCGGTCGCAGGCACTCACGGGAAGACGACCACGTCCTCGATGCTGGCCGTGATCCTCGATCGCGCCGGCTGGGACCCCACGTTCGTGATTGGCGGAGAGGTGTTGGACCTGGATGCCAGCGCCTGCTTTGGCACGGGCGCATGGGCCGTGGTGGAGGCGGACGAGTACGACCGCAGCTTCCTGCAGCTGCGTCCCGACATAGCGGTCATCACGAATGTCGAGCCGGATCATCTCGAATACTACGGCAGCGTCGAGGCCATGCGGGAGGCATATCAGCAGTTCGTGGCGCGGATTGTGCCTGGCGGCACGCTGGTGGTCAACGCCGGCGATCCCTACCTGCGGTCTCTCGAGGCGCCTGCAGGCATCAACCTGGTGGGTTGCAGCCTCACGGATCCGAGTGCAGAGGCGGGAGGGGCTGCAGGCCCGTCTGTGTCCGCTGGCTCCGGGGGCGGACAGACACAGAGGTCAGTCCCTACGGCGATTGATGCGTACGATGACCCGATAGAATCAGAATCGGCCACATGGCGCGCCACAGCTGGCCACGAGGATGGCGAGGGCAGCGCGTTCCGGATATCGGGTCCCGAAGGAGTAACCCTCGTGCGGCTCCCTGTGTCCGGTCGCCACAACATGCTGAATGCCGTCGAGGCGATCGCCGCCGTCGCCGCGGCGGGGATCGAGCCGGCCGTCGCGGCGTCTGCCCTGAGCGCGTTTCGTGGTGCTCGGCGGCGATTCCAGCTGGTGGGCGAAGCTGCCAACGTACTGGTAATTGACGACTACGCCCATCACCCGACCGAGATTCGTGCGACCCTCGCCGCGGCGCGCGCGCGCTTCAGCGGGCGGAGGATCGTCGTGGTGTTCCAGCCCCACACCTACTCCCGCACCAAGCTGCTGTTCGATGACTTCGTATCCGCCTTTGACGACGCCGATCTCGTGGTCCTCACCGACATCTATGGAGCACGGGAGACCGACACGCTCGGCATGAGCACCGGCTTGCTAGCCGGCGCCTTGACCAGCAGGCTGGACTCGCGCAGAGTGTTGCAGACAGGGGATTTGGCCGGCGTGGCGGGCTTGCTCGCGCCGAAGTTGTGCGCCGCGGACGTCGTGCTGACTCTGGGCGCCGGCACGGTGACCGAGGTCGGGCCTCGCCTGATCGAGATGCTGCACGGCCGCGGCGCCGGTGGGCCGCAAGATGAGTAGGAGCGGGCTCGCCGCGGCGCTGCGCGCGATACCCGGTCTGGACGGAGTAGTCGAGGACGCGCCGCTTGCACCGTACACCACCTGGAGAGTCGGCGGCCCTGCCGACATCGTGTGTGCTGCTACCAGTGTCGATGCGTTGGTCGCTGCGGTGGCAGCGGCGCGAGCGCAGGGCGTGCCTTGGCGCACGCTCGGCCGGGGCTCGAATGTGCTGGTCAGTGACGAGGGCGTGGACGGTCTCGTGATCCTGAATCGGGCAGCCAGCCTGGTCATTCACGATGCGACTGCGCAGGCGGAATCTGGTGTGCTGCTGAGCGTGCTGGCGCGGCGCACCGCCGGCGCCGGTCTTGCAGGACTCGAGTGGGGCGCCGGCATCCCGGGGACTGTTGGGGGCGGGCTGGTGAGCAACGCCGGAGCCCACGGCGGCTGTATGGCCGATACGCTGCAACAAGTGCAGCTGCTAGACGGCAGCGGCGCCATTCGTTGGGACGCGGCAACAAGCTTGGAGCTGGCGTACCGGCACAGCCGGCTGCGCCACTCCAGCCAGCAGGATGAGCTTGTGCTTCGTGCTGAGTTTGCGCTTGCTCCAGAGGACCCGCAGGTGCTGCACGCCCGGATGGCCGAGCAGAAGCGGCAACGGCAGATGACCCAGCCGCTGTCCAGCCCAACTGCCGGCTCTGTCTTCAAGAACCCACCGGGCGAGAGCGCGGCCCGACTTATCGATCAGGCCGGATTGAAGGGAATGTGCATAGGTGGGGCTACAGTATCGACCCGCCATGCTAACTTTATGGTTACGTCTGCAGGAGCTTGCTCGACCGACCTGGCCGGTCTCATTACGCTGGTGCAGGAACGAGTCTGCGCGCTCTATGGCATACACCTGGATCTGGAGGTACAGGCCATTGGCCGCACCAAAGCGCCAGCGCTCGCGTAGGCGCGGCTCGGGCCCCATGGCAAGCCCCGTGGGGACGACTAGCAAGCTGCAGCGGCCACGCTTCTTTCGCACGCATCGGCGCTTCGGCTGGGAGTGGCTGCGGCAATTGCCGATGCCGTGGCTGGCCATGGCTATCGTCTGCCTGGCTATGCTTGGGTACGTCGCCGAATCGGGCAAGTTTGACATTCGCGCCATTACGGTCGATGGGCTGAATCTGTCGCCCAAGCTCATTTCCCAGATCGACGCGCAGTGCGACTGCATTGGCATGAACGTGTTCGTGGTGAAACCGGACGATATTCAGCAACGGCTCGAAGGCATCCCACAGCTCGTGGTTACTCGCGTCTACACCAGCTTGCCCAACCAGTTGGTAGTGGAGGCGAGCCTCAAGAAGCCGGTCGCGATTTGGCGTACGCCGGACGCGGCGTACTCGGTGGCGGCCGATGGCGAGGTGCTTCAGGTCTGGGAGGCGCCGTTTCCCAAGCACGGCTGGCCCGGACTGCCGGTGTTCGACGAGCACTACGACTCGGTGTTCCAGCAGGGGCAGCCCTGGCACGCGGGTCAGCACGTAGCAGTCGACGCGCTGGCCATGGCGCTCAGTGTGCACAGCAAGGTAGCAAGGCTGAGCTTGAACGTGCCAGAGCCTGCCGGCGTGATGCCTCCTCCCCTTGCCAAGCGGATTGGCAGCTACTTGTATCAGCCCCTCGCAGGGCTGATACTCGTGGGCCACAGCAATTGGTGGGCTGTGCTCGGCATGGATCGCTCCTCGAATCTCGATTATCGGCTTGACGTTCTCGTGGCAGTGCTGTCGCGGCAGGCGGCCGCATTGACCGCGGGCAAATGTATCGATCTGCGGAACGTGGATGCGCAGACGTCCGGCGTTACGATTAGTCGTGATCACAATTGCGTTTAGCAAACTCTCCTCTGGAATACCCACCGTTTTTCTTTACGGGGTGTGGGACCGGTGGTATCATGGCCAAGGTTTTATGTAATGCCTAGGCCCAGTAGGAGGAGCCCGGATGACCAAGGAGCGGGTCATTGTCGGCGTCGATGTCGGCACTACTAAGATCTGCGCCTTGATCGGCGAGGTTGATGCGGATAACCGGCTGAATATCGTAGGTGTAGGGGTGGCCCCTTCGCAGGGTTTGCGCAGGGGGATGGTCGTCAATATCGACGAAGCGGCGGGTGCCATTCGGGAAGCCCTTGACAAGACGGAGCGCATATCGGGATACAAGATCGGCACCGCGCTGGTTGGCGTGGCGGGCAACCACATCTCGAGCCAGAATAGTCGCGGCATTGTCGCGGTGTCTCCGCACATGCACGAGATCACGCGGCCCGACGTCGATCGTGCGATCGATGCCGCGCGGGCCCAGCCGCTGCCGCACAATCGTGAGGTGCTGCATGTGATCCCCCGCGAGTACGTGGTTGACGGCGAAACCGGCATCCACGATCCGCTGGGTATGTCGGGCAATCGGCTCGAGGTGGAGTGCCATATCATCACGGGCGCTTCGACGTCGATTCACAACCTGATCAAGTGCGTCGAGAAGACCGGCATCGAGATCGATAATATCGTGCCGGAGCCCCTGGCGTCGAGCGAGGCGGTCCTGACAGGCGCTGAGCGCGACCTGGGCGTGGCGATGATCGACATCGGCGGCGGCACGACCGACCTGGCAATCTACATCAACGGCACCATTTGGCACACTGCGGTAATCGGCATTGGCGGCAATCACCTGAGCAACGACATCGCCGTAGGACTTCGCACGCCATTCGACGTAGCGGAGGAGATGAAGAAGAAGTACGGCTCGGCGGTGGCGGAACGGATCGACGTCAACGAAATGATCAAGGTGCCAACGTTCGACAACGCCGCGGGCGAGGCCGTCTCCCGCCGCTTCTTGTGCGAGATCATCGAGGCGCGCATGCGCGAGCTTCTGGTGCTGGTGCACGAGGAGATTCGCAACGCCGGCTACCACGGAGTGCTGCCGGCCGGCGTCGTGCTCACGGGCGGTTCTGCCCTGCTGGCGGACATCGTGGATCTGGCGCGCGACGTGCTGGCCATGCCTGCCCGGGTGGGCGGCCCGTCCCAGCTGAGCGGCCTTGTCGACAGCATCAACGGCCCGGCATTTTCCACGTCGGTAGGCCTGCTCTCCTGGGGCATGAGGAGCAACGACTACCAGAACCCGCGCACTCCGGTACCGGCCGGGGGGGGGGAAGTGGCAGGGCCTTCGTGGGGCGAGTGGGTGACGCGCATTCTAAACTGGGTGAAACATCTCTGGGCTTCTTAACATTTTGGGTTATGGCGCAAACCCCGTGTGCTATACTCACCACACTTAGAGTGGACTTTAGTCCGCCTGACTTGCATGCTGATAGGTAGCAATAAAGAGGATGACGTCGCCGCAGCTGGTGAGGACTTGGCAAGAGTGAGGGTTCGGGAAGAGGAGGCACGCCGCGCATGAATGTACCATCGATCGCAGATCATGCGATTATCAAAGTTATCGGAGTCGGCGGCGGCGGCTGCAACGCAATTAACCGCATGATCCAAGCTCGCATGCAGGAAGTCGAGTTCATCGCCGTCAATACCGATAATCAGGCGCTGCTGCACTCGCAGGCGGCTGTGAAGGTCCGTATCGGCGACAAACTGACCAAAGGTCTTGGCGCGGGTGGCGATCCCTCGGTGGGCCAGCGTGCTGCCGAGGAGTCGTATGAGGAATTGCGGGATGCCCTAACTGGGGCGGACATGGTATTCGTCGCCGCGGGTATGGGTGGCGGCACGGGCACTGGTGCGGCGCCGGTGATCGCGCAAATCGCGCAGGACCTTGGCGCACTGACGGTCGGCGTGATCACGAAGCCGTTCACCTTTGAGGGCAACCGCCGCCGGCGCGTCGCCGACGAAGGCGCCAACGCCTTCAAGGAGAAGGTGGACACGCTGATTACCGTGCCGAACGACCGCTTGCTGCACCTAGCCGACAAGAAGATGACCATGAACATGGCCTTCGCGCTTGCCGACGACGTGCTTCGCGCCGGTATTCAGGGTATTTCCGACACCATTACGGTGCCCGGCCTGATCAACCTCGACTTTGCCGACGTCAAGAGCGTCATGTCTCAGGCAGGCAGCGCCTTGATGGCCATTGGGCGCGCCTCCGGCGATAGCCGGGCGACCGATGCCGCGCACCAGGCCATCGCCAGCCCGCTCCTCGATGTATCCATCGAAGGCGCACGCGGCGTGTTGCTGAATATCACCGGCAGCGACTACACGCTGTTCGAAGTGCACGAAGCCGCGAAGATCATTCAGGAGGCCGCGGACCCAGACGCCAACATCATCTTCGGCGCCGTCATAGACGACACGATGGAAGGCGAGATCCAGATCACGGTCATTGCCACCGGGTTCGATGGGCGCCCGCAGTCGCAGGCCCAGGTGGCACGCCCGCAAGTCAGCCGGCCGCTCGGCCAGCCGGCAGAGCAGCCGATGCAGCGACTGGACGTACAGCAGCCGGCGCAGTCACGCCAGCCCGCTGCGCATCCGCAGTCGTCGCCCTCGGTTGACCCGTACGATCTGCCCACATTCCTGCGGAATAGGCCGCAGGGGCGGTAGGTACTGCCCACAAGTTGGATGAACCTCAGGAGGCTGGTGCGACGGGCACCAGCCTCCTCGTTTTGCCCGGGCCGCCGGCCATTCTTGCAGTTTTGACGAGGTAGGTCCACGAACCTATACTGGACGCCGGGAGGCCGCACTATGCCGCCACTAGATCTTGGCGCGCTGCAGAGCGCAGTAGCCGGGCGACTCGATGAGTTCCTAGCCGATCTCCGCGTGCTCAGCGGCATCGACTGCGGCACGCACAACAAGGCCGGCGTGAACCAGGTCGCTGCCTGGGTGCTGGCGCGCTGCGCCGGCAACGGCTGGGCCACGCGCGTGCATGCCCGCCAGTCCGGCGGGGACATCGTGGAAGCAAGGACGGGCGCCGGCGCGCCCAAGCGGATTCTGATTCTGTCCCACATGGATACGGTGTACCCGGATGGCGTGGCCGCGGATCGGCCGATGCGGATCGACGGCAACAGAATTGTGGGACCGGGCACGGCAGACATGAAGGCCGGGCTGCTCGCCGGCATCTACGCGGTTGAGGTGCTCTCAACGCTCCTGAATCCCCTGCCGGCTGAGATCGTGCTGCTGTTCACCGCGGACGAGGAGATCGGCGCGCCCGAGAGTCGCGAGCTGATCGAGGCAACCGCCAAGACCTGCGATGCTGCGCTCGTACTGGAGGCAGCGAGGGCTTCGGGAGCGATCGTGGGGGCCAGGAAGGGTATCACCACCTACCGACTCGACGTGCAGGGCCGCTCGGCGCACGCGGGCGTTGAGCCGGAGAAGGGGCGCAACGCGCTGCTGGAGCTGGCGCACACGATCGTGGCACTGCAGGCGCTCAACGGCACGGTGCCGGGCGCCACGCTCAACGTTGGCCTGGCCGGCGGAGGCACCGCGCTCAATGTCGTGCCGGATTCGGCCTGGGCTCGCTTCGAAGCGCGCGCCTTCACACCTGATGCCCTGGCGCAGATCGATGCCAGGATTCATGCCGTGGCCGGCACGCGATCGCTACCGGATACCTTCGCGTCCCTTACCGCGTACCCGGGCCATCCGCCCATGCCAAGGACCGCTCAAACCGAGGGGCTGATAGCGATGGCACGCGGCGTGGCGCACGAGCTCGGCTTCGAGGTGGAAGCGGTCTCAACCGGTGGCGCCTCCGATGCCTGCATCGTGGCCAGCGCCGGCATTCCCGTGCTGGATGGCTTGGGGCCGATCGGCGGCGACGACCATAGCCCGAGCGAGTGGGTAGCGCTCGACTCGATAGTGCCGCGGGTGGCGCTGCTGGCTGGGCTCATCGCCCGAATCGCTGACGAGCCGAATTGACCACACTGCAGCGGAATGCTACGTTTAGACAGCAGATACTTATCCTACGGCACCTGACACGGAGAGGGAAAGGTACACAACGTGGTTACGACTACTGAAGTCGACATTCAGACAAAGCCGATCGTGACACTCACGGCGAAGGCATCAGAGATGGTGCGCGATATCCTGGCCAAGCAAGAGGACGAGAAGCTGGCGCTCCGCGTCTACGTGGCGGGCGGCGGCTGCTCCGGGCTGCAGTACGGCATGGCTCTGGATGAGGCGATGGAAGACGATTCCCTCGTGACCTATGAAGGGATCCGCGTGGTCGTCGATCCGGAGAGCCTACGCTTCATTGAAGGCGCCGAGATAGACTACGTCGATAGCCTGATGGGCGCCGGATTTACGGTGAATAATCCAAATGCGGTCTCGTCCTGCGGCTGTGGGCATTCGTTCCGCACAGCCGACGAGAGTGGCTCAGCGCATAGCTGCAACTGCCACTGACGATTTCCTAGCAACGTGTGAGGGGCCGGGCAGCGTCGCCCGGCCCCTCACTGCGTTCAGGGAACCAGCCTACTTGCTGATGCCCACGAACATAGCGCCGCCACCGGTTGATCCTGCATAGCTCACCGCGGACAGGCTCTTGAATACGCTGAGCACCGGACGTGCCTCGCGGTTGTACGCGCGCATGTCGGTGCCGGACGCCGCGGCGACCTTCTCGATTGCCAGGCGCAGGCTAGTCAGGTTGACATACAGCACTGCGTTGTACGCATGCGCGCCGAAGTGCGCCTGGGCCATGGTGTAGAGCGGGCTGGAGGCGAGGTTCTTGCCCGTCCCAGCTTGCTGCATCGCGGCGAAGTCGGCCGGCAGCGCGCTGGCGACGATGAGGTAGCCGTGCCAAAAGGTGTAGCCGGCGCCCGTAGGCGTGAGGCTGAGCAGGTGCAGCGGATTCCCGGCCGAGGTGGGCACCAAGACGAAGGTAAACGGCGGGAGTCCACTGTGCGGGATAGCCTTCAGCGCGGCGACAATCTTGTCGAGCTTGGCTTGCACGAGCGATTGGTCGGCTACGCGCACCGTGGCAACGAGCGAGAGGCTGGTCGTCGGACTCTTGGCGCCGAAGTCTTGGGAACCTATCGGCAGGAGCGCGAGCGACGCGTCGCCATGCATCCACGAGAACAAGTCGTCGTCCAAGTTGAAGCCGAGGGCTTTGTCGAGCTGCGCGATGGCATTCCCGGTCTTTGGCGCGGGACAGGTCGTCGTGCTGCTTACCGTGGTACCCGCTTGCACGTTGGTCAGCTGCGCCGTGATGCAGCTCGAGCCCAGGAGTGCGTACGCCGTGATGAACACCTGGCGAATGAGCGTGCCGGGGTCGTGTAGTGCCGCAAACGCGAGCACGTTGGCCGGCATGAACGCCGGCTCGCCGAGCGCGGTAGCGCCAGGGCTGGTTGCAGGCATCAACGATCCGATTGCGACGAAGGGGCTGGCCGAGAACAGCAGGCCGCCGGGTTCGGCGGAGACCGAGTATGCCTGGCTCATGGCTCCGGGAGCCTTGGGCAGCTGCGGCAGACCCATGGCGGTGCCGGCGGTACCGGCCGCCTGGAGCAGCGGGCGCAACTGCTCGGTGTCGACATGGATGTACGACGTCACGAAGCGGTCGGCCGGCAGCGCGCCGAGTGTTTGCTGGAAGTCACTGACGCCGGCGATCGACGGCGCTACGCCGAACCACGTGTCGATGGCCGCCTTCAGGCTGGGAAGGTCGCTGGCCACGACGGCCTCGTTGCCGGCCACCGTGGCGTAGAAGATTCCGGAGATCGCGCTGGCCGCGGGCAAAGACGTGCTGCCCTGCCCGGCACCGGCCAGTTGGGCGCGGAGATCCAGCTCAATGACGGGCAGATTTCGGTATTGTGGCGCAACGGAGGTGGCGCCGGGAGCGACCAGCGCCAGGGGCGCTTCAAGCTGCGCCAGGTTAATGCCCGGTCGTAGTCCTGCGTCGAGCAGCAGGTGCAACTGCACGGTAGGCGCCCCGTGAGCATCTTTTGAGACGGTTAGCGGCAGGGCGGCAATGGCCGCTTCGCCGTCGAAGATGCTGGAGAGCGCCGTGAGGATGGGCTTGATCAGGGCCTGGACATCTGCGCTCGAGCCACCGGCCGTGCCCAGCGCTTGTTGAAGCAGGGCTTTAGAGTCGATCTTCGAGGCGATGATCTTGCTCAACGCTTGCAGACTTGTCGCCTGCTGGGCACTCGTGCTCTGCACCGTGGCGTAGAAGATTACATTAGCCGGGGTCACCTGCGTGAAGTCTGTCAGGGCGACGCCTGAGTTCCCCCCTGCTCGTGCGAGCTGCGGCGTGCTCACGGCGGCCGGTACCAGGGATAGGACGGCAATGCATGCGAGGACTGTGCGCACGCGACGCATTCTGCAATTCTCCGTTTCAGCTCGTGTGCCAATCACAGGCTGTTGAACAGCCTCTTGTGTATTATCTCGGAAGCAATACCTGCTGTACAGCCGGGCACAGCTGCGTGTGCTCTGGACGGTGTACTATTGCGGGGATTGCTTCGCCTATTTGCTGCTAGCGGAGGACTCATGACCGAACAGATTGCATTCTCGACTCGCGCTGCGCACGCGGGACGCAGACCGACCATCCAGTACGCATCGCGCCCCATAGTGGCGCCAATCTACCAGACCAGTGTGTACGCTTTCGACCACCTCGAGGATCTGGAAGCCATGCGCGATGGTGCACCCGGCCATCTGTACTACCGCAACGGCACACCCACGCATGATGTGCTTGAACACGCCATCGCGGGGCTCGAGGGCGCCGAGGCGGCGGCGTGCGCGGCGTCGGGCATGGCCATTATCAGCGCCGCGGTACTTGCCGTGGCGCAGCAGGGCGATCGGGTGGTGGCTGATCGGAATGCCTATGGCGGTACCTATACGTTGCTCACGCAGGAGCTTCCGCGGTGTGGCATCGAGGCTGACCTGGTCGATGCGACCGACCTCGGCGCGGTCGAGCGTGCACTGGCAGGCCATCCGAAGGCGCTCCTGATCGAGGCGTTGACGAATCCGACCCTGCGGGTGGCCGATGTGCCTCGTCTGTGCGCACTTGGCAGAACCGCCGGCGTGCCGGTCTTCGTGGACGCGACATTTGCCTCACCCGCGCTCCTCCGGCCGGTGGAACTGGGCGCAATGCTGTCTTACCACTCGGTTGCGAAGTACCTGGGTGGCCACAGCGCGGCCATGGGTGGTGTTGCCTCGGGCGAGCGGGCACTGATCGACGCGATTCGCCAGAAGATAGCGCGCCTGGGCGGCTGCCAGGGTGTGATGGATGCGTGGCTGACGGTGCTGGGGCTGCCGACACTGCCCTTGCGAATGGCTGAGCACTCAAGGCTCGGCCTGGAAATCGCGACGTTCCTCGAGTCCCATCCCGCGGTGGCCCGGGTGCTGTATCCGGGCCTGGCGAGCCATCCACAGCATGCCCTGGCAGAGCGCTTGTACCCGCGAGGCTGTGGTGGGATGCTTTCGTTCGAGCTGCGCGGGGGAGCAGCGGCCGCGCGCCACGTGCTCAACGAGCTGAAGCTGATCGACTTTGCTCCGAGTCTCGCCGACGTCACGAGCACGGTATCCTATCCGTACGCCACGAGTCACTACCAGCTACCTGAGCAGGTGCTCGAGGACCTTGGCGTCAGCCAGGGGCTGCTTCGCTTTTCGGCAGGCATTGAGGCCGGCGCCGACATCGTAGCGGATGTACGGCAGGCTCTGGAGGCATGCCCACGCTAGTTTCGCTGTATACTGCCATCCGGACTCATCCAGAGGCACTGTGCCCGGAGGCACCGCGTTGAACTACGAGCTCGAATGCTGGAGTCGCTGGCTGCTCGAGACGCGCTTGCGCGGGCCACACGGCAAGGATAGCCTGGAGTTTCTGAGCGCCATACGTGATCGCGTGCTTGACCGCGCGCAGTTGCGGCTCGGCGACTACGCGCTGGACGTGGGGTCCGGCGATGGGCTCCTTGCCTTTGGTGCACTGCATCGGGTTGGCCCCAACGGCCTGGTAGTAGTTGATGATATCTCGCAGGATCTCCTCAATGAGTGCATGGGCGTCGCCGCCACGGCGGGTGTGGCCGGCAGAATGCGATTTATCCTCAACAGTGCCACCGACTTGCGCGACGTCCCCGACGCATCCATCGACGTGGTGCTGATTCGCTCGGTGCTCATGTACATCCAGGACAAGGCGGCGGCCGTAGCGGAGTGCCGTCGGGTGCTGCGTCCGGGTGGCAGGGTGTCGGTCTTTGAAGCGATTCGCCCGGCAGGTCAGGCGCACCGGTTTGGCATTGACCCCGGCCAAATCGCCCACCTTGCCCAACGCGTGGAAGAAGCCTATCACGCTGCAAAGCTGCCGGAGACCGGTTCCATGCTCGACGTGGACGAGCGCGCCCTGTATGCACTGTTTTCGCACGCCGGCTTTGCCCACCTCGACCTCGAGCTGCACGTTAAGTCCCGCCGCGAGCGCAAGGATCCCCATTGGTTCGACGAAATGCTCAACGGCAATGCCCATCCCAGGCACCCTTGTCTGCGCGAGGCCATGGCCCAGGCGCTCACGAGGCGCGAAGCTGAAGAGTATGTGAGTTTCTATCGCAGCGCGGTCGCCACCACTGGGGTTACCACCACCCATGCGTTTGCCTACATCAGTGGGAGCCTGGAGCCGTAGCAGCAGTGCCGCCGGTGCGCGGGCGCACGTGTCTCGCGGGCCTTCGGGCGGCCGACGCAGGAGATCGGCGCTGGAGGGAGGCGCGGTGCCTGCGGCGATGCCGCCGGAAAATGGCGGTATGTTATAATCGAGGCGCCTGGGGGTTCAAGCAGTCTCCACGTGCTGCCGACCGCGGGCAGGATTTGATTCCGGGCGTGCCATGCGTCTGGCTGCCGGTCACCGTGACGCCGATGGGCGACCGGCGGTATACGCTGGCCTACTTGTAAGGAGAGCGAGACCTGCATGCCTACCACCCTTGAAATAGCCTCTGGCTACCCGCAAATCCCTGTCGCGTCGCCCGCTGCGAACTACACGGCAATCAAAATCCGGCCGGACTTGACGGTGCGGGCCAGGCCGCAGGTCCAGATCGGTCTGGTGATCGATACCAGCGGCAGCATGGATGGGCAGATCCGTGCGCAGAAGAAGATTGACCTCGTCAAGGCAGCGGCCACCAACGTGGTCAACCAGCTGCAGAATGGCGATGCTATCTGCTTGATCGCGTTCTCCGACCGCGTGCAGATCTTGGTGCCCGCCACCATCGTCGGCAGCGACCGCTCGCGGTTACTGAATGCAATTCGCAATCTACGTGCCGATGGCGGCACCTTGATGGGTGACGGCATTGCCGCTGCGCAGCAGCAGTTCTATGCACTGCCTGCTCAAAGCGCCGTCCGTAAGATCGTGGTGTTGACCGACGGCCAGACCAATGACGAAGATCGCTGCTACCAACTCGCCGAGCAGACCCAGATCCCATTGATGCTGGGCGGTATCGGCGACGACTACAATGGCCGCCTGCTGAACGAGATGGGGCGCAGTGCCCGTGGCATCGCCGAGTATATCGACCGGGCCGAGGCGGTGGGAGACTTCTTCAAGGAAGTTCTCGTGACGGTGCAATCGACCGTGCTAACCAATGCCGTGCTGCAGATGGACTACCGGCAGCGCTTCCGCCCGAAGCGTATCCACGAGGTATCGCCGGAGCTGAAGTCATATGACTTCTCGCCGGTGACGCCTACGAGCAGGCACGCCGAGGTGCAGCTGGGCGACATCCAGCGCGAGGGAATGACTGTGCTCGTGGAGTACGTCTACGAGGGCGGTGCCGGGTTCGCCAGTGAATTCCAGGTTGCCACCCTTACCCTGCGTTACGACCAGCCGCCGCAGACGGGTCTAGAAGTGCGATCGGACGACTTCACGGTACAGCTAGCGGATATAACCGGGTTCCCGCCGATGAACCCCGAAGTGAAGCAATTCGTCGATCACGCAGCCGTTGAGACGGCTCAGAGCCAGCTACTGCAAGCGGCTCAGGCCGGCGACGTTTCCGTGGCCACGCAGAAGCTCAACATGCTGCAGCAGAGCCTCGAGCGCGTCGGCGCGGATCCTAACTTTATCCAGCAGACGGTGAGCACAATGCGGCTGCAATTGAAGGATGCGGGCAGCGCCGCGGCAATCTCAGACTCTTCGGCCACTAAGAAGCTGACGAGCGGCACCAGGAAGCTCGTGCTGCCGCAGCAGCCGGACCAAGGCTCGTAAGCGTGCGCCCTGCGTGGTTTCGGTTGCCTGTTAGCTACACATAGCGAAGGAAAGGAAGCGTGACGATGACTACATGTCCGCAATGCGGGGCGGAGAATCTTCCGGGCATGGCGTACTGCGAGCACTGCGGCGCTCCCCTGGTTGCGCCCGAAGTTGCTGCAGCGCCGGTACAGGTAGGCGATGCGGGGGCCGCGGATGCGATCGCCCAGGCACAGGCCGTGCTCAACCAAGTCGACGCCGGGGATCAGCCTGCACCGGCGGATGCGGAGGCCACAGCTCAGCCATCGAGCGCGCCGGCCGATACCGCTGCCAAAGATGCGGCGGCGAGTACGCCAGCCGCGATTGCGGTCGATGCCGCCCAGGGCACAGTGCAGGCACCGGAAGCCGACGCTGCAGAGGCGCCGGTAGCGGATGCCGCGGCGCCGGCTCCGGCGCCCGTAGCACCCCAGCCAGCACCGGCGCTGACTATTTCCTTTGGGGACAGTGCGCAGTACACGGTGCAGCAGGATGTGACCAATGTTGGCCGATCGGACATCGCGCAGAATTGGCATCCAGAGCTCGACGTGATCCCGTTTGGCGGCGGCGCCCCCGACTTTGGCGTGTCGCGGCACCAGGCAGTCATTCAGCGCCAAGGTGCCGCGTATTCCATAGTCGACGTCGGCAGCACCAATGGCACCTTTGTCAATGGCCATGTGCTCGAGTACAACAAGCCTGCCGAGCTGCACGATGGTGACACCGTCGCCTTTGGGGCCTTTAGCGGCAAAGTGACCATCGCGTGATCTTGGCACGTTGCTGATCATGCGCTGGATCGATCGCCTCCGCGGGCACGGCACCAGTGCAGATGTGGAGCAGGATAGTGACGGAAGCAGCCTTGGCCCAGAGAAGGAGACTCCGGCTGTGAGTGCAACACCCGGTGCTGGACCATCTGGCGAGGCGCCAGAGGACGACAAGACGTCGCAGAGGGCCGGCGACACGTCGCCGGGCCAAGCCGATCCGCCGGCTGCGCCCGATCCCGCGGGTCAGACCGATCGGACCGATCTGCCCGATAGTGCACAGGCACAGGAGCCACTGCCGGCCAACGCGGACGAGGCCGCCGTTCCAGACGCCGCGGCCAGTTCGTTGGCGGGCCGAAGTCCCACGGTGGAGGCAACGAGCGGTGCAGGCGGGGACGGCGATGCGGGTTCCGCGCCGGCACCGGCAAGCGCCGCGACTGCTGCGCCCGCATCGCCCACGTCAGGGAACACACCTGCGGCGGAAACCCCGGCAGTGCAGGCGCCGACCGCGACTGAGTTGGCGGTGGGTGCCGTGGTGGCTGATCGTTTCACCGTGCTGCGGCCGCTGGCGCTAGAAGCCGCCGCGGAGCTACTGGGGCGGCCGGCTCCCCAGGGCGGCGGACAGCTGTATGCGGTCGAAGATCGCGATGGTTATGAACGGTGCTGGTCGTGCGGCTCGAGCCACAACGATAAGAAGCAGCGCTTCTGCGTGGATTGTGGAGCGCCGCAGCGCCGCGAGGCCGTGCTGATGCAGACGCCAGCCGCAACGGGCGAACCGGACGAGTTTGTCGACGCCGGGCAGCATTATCACGTACTGCATCCGCGCAAGCAATTCGGCAGTGCGGGTGTCTCGCTCGAGGTCGGCGCACACAGTGCCGAAGGCCCACACCATCCCAATGAGGATAGCTACTGGACCGGCGTCATCGGCGGTTGCTACGACTCGAGGTGTCAAGGGATCGGCGTCTTTGCTCTGGCTGACGGCATGGGAGGATACGCTCCTGGCAGCGGCCTGATCAGCAGGATGATCGTCGAGCACGTGGGCCGCGGAGTGTTCGGCTCGCTCGTCGTGTCGTCGGAGGTGACGCCATCCGAGGATGAGCTGCAGGCACACGTCCGTAGCGCTATCGCGGACGCCAATGTGAAGGTGCTGGACGAGATTCGCCAGCACGGGGACATGGGGGCCACGCTGGTCATGGGAGTCATCTGCGGCGAGATGGCCTGGGTGGCGAATATCGGCGACAGCAGGGCCTACTATATCTCGCCCTCGCAAACGGTAACCCAGATAACGCGCGATCAGTCACTGGTCGAGCAGCAGGTAGGGCTAGGCCTCCTCGGCCCGGACGCCGCCTACACTGCTCAAGGCAACAACGTAATCTTGCATGCCGTGGGCGAAGAGGGTGTGGAGAACGAGTTCGACTGGTACCCTGTGCCGCTGGAGCCTGGCAGCTACCTGATGCTGTGCACGGACGGCTACTGGAAGACCATGCGGCACGCGGTGTGGGATTCGCAGGCCGCCGCGGGCGCCAGCAGCCTGCTGGGGTTGACCAGGTCGTTGGTCGAGACGGCGCTTGGCCACAACTCCGACGACAATACGACCGTGCTGCTGGTGAGCATCGACTAAATGGATGTTTTCAAGACGGCGAACAAGGTCGTGGCAGCGGCGCTGCAGCAGAAGCAGCTCGAAAACGAGGAAAACGTGCTGGCAGGGCTGCGTGCCGAAGCAATGTCGCTGCGCGCCCAGATCGGCGAGGAGATGTTCAAGCTGTGGAAGGCTCGGCAAATACCGCCGTCATGGCTGGACGAGTTGTTTGAGCACCTCGATAGCACGAATCTGGCCATCGTGCGCCAGCGGGAGATCCTGGCGCAGCTCAGGGAGGGCGGTGCCGCCGGAGAGGATATGCCGGCAGACCTTCCTGAATCACCGCCATCGCTCCAGGTTATTGAAGAAGAGTAGGTAGGGCTCCTCTCACACATTGGCGGCGGGGTGGCGCGGTGGGTACACTAACATCGCCTGACCGGCAAGTGAGCCCACATTCTTGGAGAGACAGCATGCCAGACGACACCCCCGGCGATCACGACACAGGTGGAACGCAGGACCCAGTCGGAAAGCGCCCTGCAGGTGGCGACAGGTCGCCCAGGCCGACGAGAAGAGCACGCCCGCCCCAAGGCGCTGGCTACGTGCCCGGCCGGAACTCGCGAAACGATCAGCTTAGCTCGCTCAATCCGTATGTGATCCCAGTCGTGGCTCTCGTGGCGCTCCTGGCACTGCTCGGGGCGCTGATTTTCGACCACTACCGCAGCACGACAAACACTGTGGCGACCCCTGCGACTGCCACCCTCATCCCGACACTGCCGCCCAGCCCCACTCCCAGCCCCACAGTGACTGCCATCCCGGTGGCGACGCCGCGCACGACGAAGGCCGGAGTTGCGGTCGACGTGAATGGCGAAGCCGTGCCGATGAGTTTGTACGTAGACGCATCGAATGCCGCGATCGCCAACATGCAGTACGCCCATCAAGACCCTAACACAGGTGCGAATGTGACGGCAGTCAGCCCGCTGACGGCCGCAGGCAAGAAGGAAGTGGTCTCGATCCGGCAGAGCACGCTGCAGAACCTGGAGCAGGAGTATGTAGTTCTGGCGTATGCACGAAAGCACCACGAGCTGCCCACTCAGGCGGAGATCACCGCGGCGCTCAGCAGCCTTTACAGCCAGTATGGCGGCCAAGACGCGTTCGAGCAGATGATCAAGAGCGAGGGCTTTACAGACGGTGATGTCGAGATCCTCACTGAATTGAACACGGTATGGACCAAGGTGTATCCGGGTGTCACCACGAACATTCCCTGCAAGCCATGTGGACTCCTCCACGCCAGGCAGATTGTGGTTGGCGTCAAGGCCACGACTTTGGCAAACAGCATTGCCAAGCACCTCCAGGCAGATCATGGTGCAGATTTCGCGGCCTATGCCAAGAAGTATTCGACCGACAAGACCACCGCAAGCAAGGGCGGCGATCTGGGATTCGTCGACCCCACTACCTCCACGTTGGATAGCGGCGTCTTGACCGAGCTGGGCAAGCTCAAGATGAGCCAGGTCAGCAGTGCGGTGAAGGCAACAGACGGCTACCATATCATTCAGTTGATAGGGCAGAAAGCGTCGGATACGCAACAGCAGCAGTACTTCATGAGCACGTGGATACCTGATCAGCTAAAGACAGCGGTGGTGCACGTCTACGTGCAAATCCCCACGAGCTGACAAGCAGGCATCGTTCGCCAAAGCCACATGGAAGCGGGCCGTCCAAGCACTGGACGGCCCGTTGCGTGCTGCAATCTTGCTATATTGTCCGTGACGGATGCCGAGTACACTGCTAAGAGGCAGCGTAGCGGCGCATCGCGCTAGAAGCCCGCTTTCGGCACATGGTCTCGTCGTGGACCGACGGTGGCAGGGGTCAATATGGATGCTGGAAAAGTTCAGGTGAGACCGGCGGCCACGGTGGCTCCGGTTGCCTCACCATTGGCGCTGCCGGGGCTGATTGTGCAGGGTATGCGGCCGCGACAATGGACGAAGAACCTGCTCTGTGCCGCGGCGTTGGTGATGGCTAACCGTTTCCGTGATGGCGCGTCCGATCTCA
>Ga0187876_1000750_pt1 | contig 31401 bp, 28 predicted proteins | sample June2016WEW_17_4_FD_133000 | JGI IMG/M metagenome (GOLD analysis project Ga0187876, IMG submission 133000) | Peatland microbial communities from SPRUCE experiment site at the Marcell Experimental Forest, Minnesota, USA - June2016WEW_17_40 | ecosystem: Environmental > Terrestrial > Soil >...
CATCAAGCCTCTCCTGGCCGGCTGCCGCGTCCGCCACCAGGGACCCAAGCCCAAGGCCTGGACTCCACTCGACGACCATTACCAGACCCTTCGCATCGACATGCAGCAACTCTTCACTGAACTTGGCCTCGCGTCATGAACAACATTTTGTCGATGCTGAAACCTTATGCGCCTAATGAGGGCAAGACGCTGGTCGGCCAGACGGCGGATAGGCAGGTGCCCGCAGATCGCCGGTACCTCTCCAATGATGAGGGACGCCCCTGGACGGTCGGGACGTGCCCGGGAGACTGGAGGGGCACTTGCCCTGCCTTCACCGTCGACAACGCTTTCGGCAGTGGTGCCTCTTACGCCTTTGTCAGTAGCGGTATATACGTCTTCCACGGCTCTGGGCCGGCCGAGCGGGCACTCGCTATCGGTTCTCGCCTGCCGGTGCCGCTGGCTGACATCTTGGATGTCCAGGCCGGCACAGAGTATGGCCAGCCGGTATACATTCTGACCACGCAGGTGCGCGGCGGGGTAACAGGAGTGATCTATCGGACCACGGACCAGGGACGCACCTGGCAACGGTTGGCGGATCCAGCGGCGGGGTGAGCCCCAGGACACAAAGGCTACTGCAGCGGCAGCTCTTGATGCTGCAGCGCGCGGAAAAGCGCCTGGGTCTCCGGCTCCGGCCTGAGCGCCAGCTCGCGCCGGAGCGCATCGGCCAAGCAATAGTAGGCCCGTATGGCTTCCGCGCGCCGGCTGCTCGCGGCGTATAGCCGCATCGCGGAGCGCGCCGCGGCTTCGTGGCAGGGATCGAGCTGCAGCATGCGTTGCAGCGCCTGCAGCGCCGCATGCACATTGCCCCGACTGGTGTACAGGCCGGCCAGATGCACGAGCACGCCCTGGTAGAGCCGGCGTAGGTCGTCGCGCCGTGCTACCGTCCACTCCGCATAGACATCGTCGGGCAAGTAGTCTCCTCCGTAGAGCGCCAACGCCGCGCGGCACGTGGACACGTCGGAGCCGGCCAGCGCTGTTTCGGCGGCACCGGCGAACGCCTCGGCGTCGAGCCAGCCGGGCGGGGCGGTACCGCCGGGCATGGGTGCCAGCTGGAGGGATCTCTCGGCCGATTGAACGTAGCCGGCTCCGGGCACGTCCAGCGCCTTGCGCAGTTGATACGTGGCGAGGCGCAGGTTGGCGGCTCCGATGGCGGGATCTGCATCCGGCCAGAGCAGCTCGACCGCTTGCTCGCGGCGCAGCCGGTAGCCGGGCGCGGCCAGCAGGCACTTGAACAGCACGCCACAGCCGCGACGTCCCCACAGCGTTCCCGGCAACGCCTCGGCGCCGCGCCACACCTGGAAGGCCCCCAGAGTACGCACGCGCAGGCTGGCGGCCGCCAGAGCCGGAGCACAGGCCACGTTGGCGCTAGATTGGAATGCTGGCGATGCCGCGGCCTGAGCCACAGGTGCACGCCGGCCAATGTAGCGCGTGCGTACCCGGCCATCCTGCCGCCAGTAGGCATACCAGTAGGGGCCGTGGCCAGGCTCGCCATGGCTGCACACGGAGCAATCGCGCTTGCCACAACGCCTGAACTGCTGTGTATAGGTGACGCGGGTCCCGGAAGGCGGTTCGGAGGGCATTGTTCCCATCCCAGTAGCAGGATAGATTGGGCCATCCAGTCCGATTAGCTGAGGGTGGCGGCCAGTCGGGCGTGGTGCTCACTCCCGGCCTGGGCTGTGCCATGAGGCAACAGTAGCACAATCGCGGCGATGTTGCACAAGAAAGCGGCGCTGCGCACAAGGGAGCACATCGCCTCAAGAGCAGCGGCCGGCGCGGCGGCGAACGCCGGTGCAACGGAGGGGATCGTACGCTGGAATATGCCGTGTGGAACGGTCACGGAGCAGCTTCTATGGGCAGGATGCTTTGGGGGGGAACGATGAGCGAACAGGATCTGGCAGCAACGAGTGGGAGCAGCGCACAGCATGGACCGGAGCTTGCCGAACTGAAGGGGCGCTTGCGCGGAACTCTGATTGCTCAGGGCGATCAGGGCTACGAGGAGGCGCGCCGCGTGTACAACGGCATGATCGACAAGCATCCGCTCGCCATCGCGCGCTGTGCGGATGTCGCAGACGTCATTGCCTCGGTCAACTTCGCTCGCGATCGCCGGTTGACGCTTGCCGTGCGTTGTGGCGGCCACAACGGCGCCGGGCTGGGCACGTGCGACAACGGACTGGTCATCGATCTCTCGCCCATGAAGGGTGTGCATGTGGATCCTGTCGCGCGCACGGCGCAGGTGGACGGCGGCTGCACCTGGGGCGACGTAGACCACGCGACCCATCCTTTTGGGCTGGCCACTCCTAGCGGATTTGTCTCGACCACCGGTGTTGGAGGGCTGACGCTGGGCGGCGGCATCGGGTACCTTGCGCGGAGGTATGGGCTGACCATCGACAACCTGCTCAGTGTCGAAATGGTGTTGGCGGACGGCAGCTTCGTTACCGCCGATGCGCGGCACCATGCCGACCTTTTCTGGGCGGTGCGCGGTGGGGGCGGCAACTTCGGGGTGGTGACCTCGTTCCAATTCAAGCTGCACCCGATCAGCACGGTGTACGGCGGCCCGATGCTGTGGTCCATGGAGAAGGCAGCAGACCTGATGAAGTTCTGGCGCAATTTCATCCTATCGGCACCAGAGGACATCAACGGCTGGTTTGGCTTCGTCACCGTGCCACCCGTGGCCCCATTCCCCGAGCACCTGCACCTGACCAAGATGTGCGCCATTGTCTGGTGCTACACGGGCCCGGTGGAGGAGGGGAACGCGGCGTTGCAGCAGATCCGTGACTTCGGGCCGCCCGCGGTTGATTTCGCGGGACCGATTCCCTGGCCGGCGCTGCAGAGCCTGTTCGACGCACTCTTCCCCGCCGGCATGCAGTGGTATTGGAAAGCCGACTTCTTCCGGGAGCTCACCGATGCCGCCATCGACCTGCACGTGCGGCACGGCGCGCAGCTGCCCACGATGTTCTCCACCATGCACATCTACCCTATCAACGGCGCGGCGCAACGGGTAAGGCGGCACGAAACGGCCTTCAGCTTCCGCGACGCTCCCTTTGCCGAGGTCATCGTGGGTGTCGATCCCGATCCCGCCAACAATGAGCGCATGATCCAGTGGGTGAAGGACTACTATGCGGCGCTGCACCCACATTCGGCCGGCGGCGCCTACATCAACATGATCATGGATGAGGGCCAGGAGACCGTCAGGGCGGCGTATCGGGACAACTACGACCGCCTGGCGCAGATCAAGCGCAGGTACGATCCCACGAACCTATTCCACGTGAACCAGAACATCCAGCCAGCGGCAACTGGCCAAACCGGCACCACCGCCGAGGCCTATATAAAGACCACAATCGACCTCTCCGCGCTACGCACCGCCATTGAAAAGCGGGAAGCCGACACGCTCATTGGTCTGTATGCCGAAGACGCCGAGCTGAAGGTGATGGATAAGCTGCATCAACCCAGCCATCCGTTGACCTTCCACGGCAAGCAAGAGGTGGCGGGCTACCTGAAGGACGTGTGTGGCCGGGAGATGACGCATCGCGTCGACAGCATAGCGCAGGATGGCGACACGGTCGCCTACAGCGAGGCGTGCAGCTACCCGGATGGCACCCAGGTGCAGAGTATCGCCTTCCTCGAGACGGCCGACGGCAAGATCGTGCGGCACGTGGGCGTGCAGACCTGGGACGAATGACCTATACCGAGGCTACAGTCCAATCACCCGGTGGCGCTAGCTTGCGCCACCGGGTGCTGTGTGCGACCATGCAAACCAGGATCTCGCGGCAGGCGTGTAAGAGCATGGGGAAGGAGCACCATTGTGGCCACCGCTGTCTCAAAGTCGCAAACAACTATCGACACGATCGTGGAGCTGCTCGGCGCGAAGAAGGATCTGCTGACCTATCAGGCGAAAGTCTCGAAAGACGTCCTGCACCTCCCCGGACCAGACTTCCTCGACCGGGTAGTGGCGAGCTCCGATCGCTCGCCACGGGTGCTGCGCAGTCTATCGCAATTGTTCACTAACGGCCGCCTCGCCGGAACGGGGTACCTGTCGATTCTGCCGGTCGATCAGGGCATCGAGCATTCTGCGGGCGCGTCATTCGCGCCGAATCCTGCCTACTTCGACCCGGCCAACATCGTGAGGCTGGCGATCGAGGGTGGCTGCAACGCGGTCGCCTCCACCTTTGGCGTGCTGGGCGCCGTGGCTCGGCAGTACGCCCATAAGATCCCTTTTATCGCCAAGGTCAATCACAACGAGTTCCTGACGTACCCCAACAAGTACGACCAGATCCTGTTTGGATCGGTCGAGGAGGCCTGGAACCTGGGTGCCGTGGCCGTGGGCGCCACTATCTACTTCGGCTCAGCCGAGTCCTCGCGGCAAATTCAAGAGATTGCCCTTGCGTTCCACAAGGCTCACGAGCTGGGCATGGCCACCGTGCTCTGGTGCTACCTGCGCAACTCCGCCTTCGTCAAGGATGGTGTGGACTACCATGTATCGGCCGACCTCACCGGCCAGGCCAATCACCTGGGCGTAACGATCGAGGCCGACATCATCAAGCAGAAGCTGCCCGAGAACAACGGCGGCTACAACGCCATCAAGTTTGGCAAGACGAGCAGCAAGGTCTACAGCGAGCTAACGACCGACAACCCCATCGATCTGACCCGCTACCAGGTGATGAACTGCTACATGGGCCGTGCCGGACTCATCAACTCCGGCGGTGCTTCGGCCGGCGCCACGGACCTGATGGAAGCGGTCATTACCGCCGTAGTGAACAAGCGCGCCGGCGGCACCGGCCTGATCTCCGGCCGCAAGGCATTCCAGCGGCCGATGGTAGAGGGCGCGGCCCTGCTCAACGCCATCCAGGATGTGTATCTCTGCCCGGAGGTCACTATCGCCTGATTCACCCGGCGGCGGCTACTCCCAGCCAATGCAACGTCTGCAGCAAGGTGCCGGTATCTGTTGGGAGTTGCGTCAGGCTCTGCGGTGCGTCCAGCTCGAACTCGTAAATGGTCGTGCCCGCGCTATTGGCGGCAGCCCAGAGAATCGACATGGAGGGGAAGGCGGAGCCGCTCTGGGGCGTATAGGTGTAGCAGTACGTCGCCGCCGGCCCGGTCACGCCGTCGATCGTCAGCTGGTAGGGATTCGCACACGCCTTGAGATCAGGGTAGTTCTGCTGGTAGTACGTCAGCAGATCCTGCATCAGCTGCTGGGCGGTAACCGGCGTGCTCACGGTGCCCGCATTGATCCAAAGATCTCCCCAGTTGTTGGCGCTCGGCTCATCCTGCAGCGTCATCGTGACGTTGGTCTTCTTGACCAAAGACCAGTTGCCCCCCAGCGTGACACAGAATGTGTTGGTTGAGACGACCTGTTGGCCCGAGCCACAGTCGGCCCTCGCCGTGGGAGCCGGGGTAGGAGCGGGGCCGCTTCCTCCGGTCGGCGTGTCCGTCGGCGCTCCCGGCAGGCTTCCACTCAGCGTCGCGGTGTCTTGTGGCGTCGCCGTGTCTGCCGGCGTGCCGGTTGCACCCGGCAGGCTGCCGGAGAGTGTGGCAGTGTCTTGGGGCGTAGCCGTGTCGGCAGGCGTGGCTGTGTCCGCCGGCGTGCTCGTGGCTGCCGGCAGGCTAGAGGCCTGCGTAGCGGTGTCCACAGGCGTGGCAGTATCTGCGGGTGTTGCCGTACTCGCCGGCGCCGGGGTGTCGGTCGGCGCGGCTGTCGCCGTCGAGGCAGCAGCGACCGTAGTAGCTGGCGCGGCCGTGGCTGTATTAGCGGGGGCTACCGTCTGAGTCTGGGTCGCCGCGGCCGGAATGGGCGAGGGCTTTGGCGCGGCGTGCCCGAAGAACACGGTGGTGCCGAGGGCAATGATGCCGATCAAGCCAATGGCAAGGCACAGAATCATCAGCCACGGCAGCCGATGCACGGGCGCTCCCGGGCCGCCTGCCGGCATGTAGTAGGGGTTCTGGTAACCACCTGGCGGGTAGCCGCCGGGCTGCCAAGGCGGTGGCGTTGGCCCGGATGGCCCTTGCGCTGGAGGCTGGCCGGCTACAGGGGGCTGGCCCGCTGCAGGCGGCATTGGACCTGGTGGCGTGGCGGGTGGCTGCTGGCCCTGCAACGGAGCCCCGCATTGTTGGCAGAATTGATTGGTATCCTCGTTCTGCTTGCCGCAGCGCTGGCAATAGCGGGCCATGATTCACCCCTCCGCCGGCGTGGTAGCCGCAGCCGGCTTGCGGCTCTTGGTGATCGACGAGGGCGCGGCTATCAGGGCCTTGCCGCACGTCGGACAGAAGGACGACGCTACGATGTGCCGATGGCACGTGGGGCAGACGGTTTCCACGAAGCCCATGTGCGTTGCTTCCTCGAGCAGTGCATAGTGCAGCAGGTAGCGGATGCCGATGAGCAGCACGCATACCACCGCACCCTGCCAGGCCAGGATGACGAGCTGCGACAGCGCGCGATCGAACAGCAGTTGGCTGACCAGGATGAAACCGACGTGGGCGAGCAGAGCCGCCACGATGATGCCGACTTCGCGTTGGCCCACCCTGCCGGCCCGCATGCGCCAGATGGCGGCAGTGATGGCGCCGGTGGCACTGCCCTGCAGCAGCGGCAGGGTAATGGCCAGCGTGAGCAAGGGATAGATCCAGTTGCCGGGGTCGGTCCGGGTATTCAGGCTACTGAGTACCGACGAGAAGCGAATGATGGTCTCCGCCACGCTGAAGCCAAGACCCGCTGCCACCCCGAAGACCAGACCATCCACGGTTTCTCTGAAATCGGAGCTTTCCCGGAGAATCAGCGCCGGAATGGGCTTGACGACTTCTTGCACGATGGGAACGATGACGCAAAGCCCGATCAGCGCGCGGGTGGTACTTCCCAGCGGTCCTCCCAGATCGAGCGGATTGCTGAAATGATTGACCAGCGTGGTGACGATGATGCCGAGGATGACCCCGCCACCGATGGTAAACCCCAGTGCCGGGGCCGGCGCGTCGCGATAGACCTGGGCTTCATAGAGGTAGATCAGGTAGAGCACCGGGATCAGCAGGGCAGCGCACAGGATCGCGGCAGAAATCAGGCCGGCGACATCCAGGATGAAGATCGCTGCCACCCCGGCCATAAATGCCCAGCGGAACTCGTTGACCTTGTGCTGACCCAGATGTGGGAATAGCGTGGTGAATACGCCGGGATGGAGCACGTGCTCCCCGGGGTGCGCGGCATAGTGGGAGATGCGGGTCGCGGCATTACCGGCTTGCCCGGTGGTCGCTTGGTGACCGCCGCAGCGCGTGCAGAACACCCCGTCGGGAACGTCCTGGGAACAATGAGCACACTTCATCGGTTCGACCTTTCCGTGGAGATGGAAAACGCCAACCAGGATACGCGTCGAGCTCCGGCCGTCTACACCAAAGCCAAGATGAGATTCGTATCAAGGGCATGGGCTTGAGACCGCGCCACCCTTGACGTTGCGGATCCCACCATGGCATTGCATTAGGCCGACAGCCACGACCCATCTCTACCATTATCTCCCAGTATAGTGACGACCTCAAGAGGGTGTGTCTCCGTCAGACGCCTGTCGGCCACTGCTGGGACTGGTGGATCAGCGCTGCGATCTCCAGCACGCCGTTTTGCACGCGGTAGACCGCGATGTAGCTCGTATGCCGGATCACCAGCTCACGGGTCCCATCAATACGACCGGGGCGGCCGCTCGCGGGATGCTGGCGCAGTTGCTGAACAGTATGGTTGATGCGGTCACGAACCAGTCGAGCATTGCGTGGGCTGTCATGAGCGATGTAGCGGATCAGATCCTTCAGATCGCTACGCGCTCGCGACGACAGCCTAACTCGCATGCAGCGCTTCTTCCTCGGCGATGATAGTGTCGAGCTCACCCATGACGTCGTCGAAGTCGTGCGACTTCCCGCCAGCAAGTTGGGCAATACCTTCCTTGATCACCGCGATCTGCCAGGCATTTCGCTGGACATACTCAGCAATGGCTCGCGCCGCTAGTTGGGCGCGCGGCCGGTCCAGGTCATGCGCCAATAGGTCGAGCGCCGCTTTGGTCTCGGCGTCAAGCCGCACATTCATCACGTTGGCTGCCACAGTACACCTGCCTCACACTACGCGTAACTACAGATAGTATACGCTGTGGTGCACGAGATGTGTACTCTCGCCGAGGCTCGCCACCCCCGCTACCGCACGTTGAGCACGAGTAGCGGCACGTTGGCGCCGGCTTGGCGGCTGTTGAAGCTGTCCTGGTGGCCGTCGGACTGCTGCGGATCCATGGCCACCATGAAGCTCGCCATGCCCGTGCTGCCTTGCTGCGCCACGACGTACCAGCCGGTGTTCCACCCATAGTACTGGGATGTCTCGCCGACATGCGTGCCTGACAACGGCGTTTCGCCCGCTGCCGGCCGCGTGTTCCAGGTGATGCCGCCTGATCCCGACTCGGCCCAGGTCGTGGAGGCAACGGGGTACAGGCTATCCGTGCCGCTCCACGCGCCGGTCGCGTCGTGCCGCCCATACAGGAGCAGGGTTGCCGCGGTGATGGAGCCCGGAACGCCTCGCAGGTCAAAGCGCAGGTAGGTCTCGCGATTGTTCCCGGCAGTAGCCGACCACTGAGCCATCAGTACCTTTGCCGAGCCGTAGTTGGTCCGCGCGAACGTGCCATCGCGCACGTAGGCATCGGCTACCGGAGTCAGGACAATGGTCTTCGGAAGCATCAGGGCGGGGGATGTCGCTTCCGAGACAGGCGTGTTGGTCTTGCCGGCAGCCGGCGGCACCGGCGTGGCCGTGGCCGTGGGCGCGGAGCCGCCAGCCGCCGGATTGGGCCCGTTGACCAGCCGGCTCGTATCCACCACCTCAAAGTCGGCGCCGGTAATCTGGTTGATCTTGTGGAAATCGTCGTCGTTAATCCGGGGATCGGACGCCCCCGAGATGTACCAGTTGGACCCATTGTCCGCCAGGATCATGCCGTACTGCTTGAGCGCCGTGAGTAGCACCTGCACCTGCGGGCTGAAGCCCCTGATGTTCACCGAGGCCTTCAGCCGCACCCGCAAGCCCATTGGGGGGTAGGTCGAGCAGTCGGTGAGCGAGCTGGCGTCGTGTCGTGCGGGGTAGATGTGCCCTTTGCAGGTGTGCACCGCGGTGAACCGGAGTGCGTGGTCGATCACGCCGCTGGCAAGCTCGTCGTACCGCACCAGGCCCGGCAGGATGGGCAGGCCCGCAGCATCCGCGCTGGTCCAGGTGTCGGGTCGCAAGGCATTCGACCGCAAGTTCCAGATCGCGCCCGACCCTGCGGACCATTTCCCGCCGCTCTCGCTCGCGGCGTACAGCTCATAGAGGTAGCAGTTGCCGCTATCTACGATCAGCATGTGGGCATCGCTCCCGCCCTCGACCTTCGGATTGGCGGGGATGGGATAGGGGCCTGGATCCGACTCATCGGCATAGTCGAAGCTCACCGGCACCTTGGTCTGGCTGCCGCTGACCACGTTGTAGGGGATGCCATAGCCCAGGTAGGAGCCGAAGTCGGGGTGCAGCCCGGTGGTGAGGCCGATGGACTGGATCATCGCCGCGGAGTCGGCAGCCACCGGCAGGCTGGAGATGTCGGTGTTCCACACGTTGTTTGCAGGGAAGATGGAGCAGTTCGGGGCTCCCGGTACTGGAGCGTCTGCTCTGACCTGAGCCAATTCTCGTGCCTGAGTGCTGGGCGCCATTCCTGCGACGAACAGGACGGCGGCCGCCACGATCGCAATGCCACGCTGCATCTTGCCAACTCCCCCGATGGTCTGTATGGGGCATGGCTCGACTCATGTGTCCACCCATGCGCTTAAGGCTGTGCGATCAGGCGAGGCAATAGGGCGACGCCACCGCGCCACCATTGTCGCAGTGTGGAAAGCCCAGCTCAATAGCTCGACCTACCCGCTACCTCTGGGGGAGCCCATCTCTGCTGGCACAGGTGGGGAGCTTGCAGCCGATCTCAGGCAGGAAGGAAGCGCTTCACGACCTTGAGGAGCTCCATGGGCTTGAACGGTTGCAGCTCCTTTCCTCTAGAGCGTTCATGAGGGGTTCGGGATCGAGTACCAATACTACCCGGCCGTCCGCCAAAATGGCGGCGCCATCGACGCCCGGTGTTGCCAGGTACGGATCGAGTGGCTTGACAGTCAACTGATAGCGCTGGCCAATTGCATCTACTAACAGAGCCCCGGTCTGGCTGCGAGAATCGAGCACCACCACGTCGAGCCACTCGGGCCTTGCCCGATGGTGCGCCTGTCCAAGCAGTTCCGCTAGTGAAAGCAAAGGTACAACCTGCTCGTCGTGCACAATCGCCGGTGTGCCCGCGATGGTTTGCAGGCCCGCCGAGGGCATGGACAACGTCCTGCGCACGGTATCCAGCGGGATGCCATACCACTCGTTTGCCGCTTCCACCAGCAGCACGTCTCGGGCCGAGACACGTACAGGCAGGCGCATCTCGATGATGGTAAACGAGCCGGCTTCCGACCTGATTGATACGTCCCCACCTGCGCTCCGGACGTTTGCCCGCACGACGTCCAGGCCCACGCCGCGTCCGGAGATCTCGGTCACGGTGGAGGCTGTGCTGAAGCCGGGAAGGAATAGGAGGTCATAGATGCCGTCCAGCGATAGGTCAGCAGCGGCTGCTTCAGCCACTATGCCGCGGGCGACGGCTGTCGAACGTACGGCATCCGGATCCACGCCCCGCCCATCATCCCGCACGCTGATCACGATGTCGTTGCCCTCGCGCGCCGCGCGAACCTCCACCAGTCCCTCGGCCTCCTTGCCAATGGCTTCCCGCTCCTCTGGAGGCTCGATGCCGTGGTCTATGGCGTTGCGTACCATGTGCACCAGGGGATCGGCAATGACTTCGGCCACGCTCTTGTCGATCCCGGTTTCGCCGCCTTCGATGTGCAGCCGGGTCCGCTTGCCGGTGCGTTGCGCGACGTCACGTGCTACCCGCGGCAGGCGCTGGAAGATGCTGCTCAGCTGAATGAGTCGCAACTCGAGGCTCACGTTCTGGAGTTCGTCGACCGCCTTTCCCAGGCCGAGGGCCAGCCCCTTTCCCGTGCGGCAGAGATGATCGGCGCAACCCTCCGCTTCCAGCGATCGCAAGAAGTGCTGCAGTTGGTTGCGCAGCGTGAGCATCTCCCCGGCTTGCCGCACCAGCGCGTCGACGTGGTCTGAGCTCACACGCAAGAACTGACCCTGGAACGCGGCCGAACTGCCTTGATCCGCCCCACGACGCGGCTCCCCGGCATCCACCGGCTGTGTCTGCGACGTTCTGCCATTCGCGCATGGCGGCTCGAGTATACGCTTGAGTCGCAGCCGCAGCGCCTCGCAACGTGCCGCATCCCTGGCCGGAGACTGATCGATGTCCTCTATAGCCTCGAGGAGACCATCGTCGCCCGCGTAGGTTGCAGCCGATCGGACGGTCGCGAGCACGCGTCGCAGCATCGCCTGTGCCGTGGTATCGTCTTTGTCGAGTGCGAAGCGCCCCGCGGCGGCACTGAGCGCCTGGCATTGCTGGCGCATCACATTCTCGAGTGCGTTATCGATGGTCCCGTTGGTCGCAGCGGGTGATAGCTGGGCCTCCTCCTGGGAAACCTGAAGCGCTTCCAGCAAGGCTTCTGGCACGCCTCCAGGGTCTGTGGGCCGTGCGAGTAGCTCCCTCAAGGTATCGAAAGCCTCGAAGAGAACCTCGAGACGTCCGGATCCTGCCAGCGGCGTCTGATCGAGGCGCTTCACCGCCGTCTCGATGGCGTGTGCAAGGTCCTGGATTCCCGTAAGCGTGAGGTATCCCGCGCCGCCCTTGATCGTGTGCATGGCGCGCATGATCTCGGCCTGGCCTGCGGTATCGAATCCCGAAGTGTCGAACGCTACCAACGCAGCTTCGGCAGTATCCAGGTGCTCCGTGGCCTCAGCCGTGAACTCCTCCAGGAATCTCCGTTGCAGATCGTCGCTCGCCATGATTGCGTGCCCGGCCTACGTCAGTCCTACAGTGCCTGTGAGTAGCCGCGCATGGTTCACCAGGTGCGCGGGGTTGGTCGGTTTGATTACGTACACATTGGCCCCTGCTTCGAATCCCTTGCGGCGATCCAGGTCGTCCTCCTCTGTGGTCACAATGATGATGGGAACATCGCGCGTAGCTGCCTCGGCCCGCACGTTCCGGATCAGGGTCAAGCCATCCATATGGGGCATATTGATATCCACCACCACCAGGTCGCACGGGAATCGCCCCAACGCCTCGATTGCTGCAAAGCCATTTTCCGCTTCCGCGGTATCAAAGCCCGCTGCCTGGAGGATGTAGGCGTGCAGCCCACGCACCATAGCCGAGTCGTCCACGATCAGCACGCGAGCCCGTGTCTCACTCATCGTCATTCTCACTTCATGTACACTAGCTGGTCGCCTTTCCGTGCGAGACGAAAAGACGAGGTTACACGGCCCACGGACTCGGAATGCCCCAGAAAGATGTATCCGCCTGCACGGAGCGCGTTGTAGAGTAGGTCGACGACGCGACAGCGTGAGGCATCGTCGAAGTAAATCAAGGCATTGCGGCAGAAGATGAAGTCCTGACAGCTCAGATCGCGCGCGGCAAGCGGGTCCATCAGGTTGGCGTGGCGGAACTGGACCATTCGCGCCAGCACGGGCGCTACACGATAGCTGAAGCCCTCCTGCTGGAAGTAACGCTCTCGGTAAGCTGCCGGCACGTCCTTAACTGCGCGCTCCTGGTACAGCCCGGAGCGCGCTGTCCGTAGTGCTTGGCGATCGATGTCGGAACCGATCAAGCTGATGACCCAGTTGTCGATATCCTCGATCATCTCGCGGAGGATTATGGCCAGCGTGTAGACTTCATCTCCGGTGGAGCAGGCGGCCGACCAGATGCGGAGGTGGCAGTCGCCGCGCCTTCGCTTCTCTGCCAGCACCTCCTCCAAGCAGATTTCGGCGAAGGCTTTGAGCTGCGGGTACTCGCGAAAGAAGTACGTCTCGTTGGTCGTCATGGCCTCGCAGAGCAGCTGAAGCTCCGCGGAGTCGCTGCCATAGCGCAGCAACTGGTAGTAGTCCTGCACACTCGTGGCCCCGACCTCTTCCACGCGCTGGTCGATACGTCGGCTCACGAAGTACAGCTTCTTCTCCTCAAAATACAGACCCGAATGCTCATAGATGAGGTCGCGCAGCCGCAGGTAGTAGGTCATGTCGGGCAGCGCCATCGCGCTAAGCTCCAGCCAGGTCGCGGCGCCACCGCGCTACGATTTGGTCCTCGCGGCCGTGTTCTGTCTCCGCCAACCGCGCCAGGGCCGCCTGCACCGCTCCTGTGTATATGGCGCCGCCGCCCTCTGCGAGCGTAACCGCCGCGTGGGCGCCTGCCAGGGCTGCCGGAGGAAACTCGTCGCACAGCGCCGCGAGGAGCTGCGCCGAATCCAGATGGCCTCCGCTGCTGAGCGCCTCCACTGCGGCCCCCCGCACCCAGCCGCTGGCATCGGCCAAGCGGCGCGTCACGGGGTCGCCGGTCGGAGCCAGCAGCTCACACTGCTCCAGAGCCTTGATCGCCCGCACCCGTACCCGTGCCTCGGGATCATCGCAGGCTCGCTGCAAGATTGTCCGCGCCCAGCGAGCGCGAGCCGTGCCCAGCAAGCCGATGGCATGTGCGCGAATCAGCCAATCCTCATGCACGGCAGCCGCACGCAAGACGTCCTTGCCGCCACGTGAGCGGCACATTTTCCGAGCATCCTCGGTTGGACACAGCGCTCTGAACATGGCGCGCCCGACGGCAGGCAGGGTTGACGTGAGCGCGTACTGGACGACCGGGACAAGGTGGTCCGCGCTACAATCACGCAAGACAACCAGCAGATCCTCGCAGTCGTACGATGCGTCACTGCCACAAAGTTGAGCAACCAGACTGGGCGCATCGGGAGCAAGGTGATTCAGCAGCACGCGCACCGCCGCCGCGCGCACCGCTGGGTCCTCCACCTCCTGGAGCAGGCGTCTGCAGGCTGCATCCTCTGGCCCATATGCAGTGTTGAGTGCGAGCACGCGTAGCGCAGCCAGGCAGACGCCGGGGTCGTCGGGCGCGATCAGTGAGGCGCGCGCAGCCTCGAGATCTCCCGCCAGCCCGAGGCAGTAGACCGCCGCCGCGCGCACCTGCGGCCTGGCCCCCCGCCCTTCTACCCGCAGCACAGACAATAGCGTGCACAGCGTCGCATCAGGCAGCGACGGCCAGAACATCCGGCCTGCGAGAACTCGCTCCAGGGCACACACGACCGCGTCTATGAGGGGCTGGTGAGTGCACCTGGACAGCAAGCTAGCCAGCAACTCTACGGCTCGCGCCGCGTTCACCGCACCAGTCTTGCCCACGGCAACCGCGGCCGCGGCGAGCACCGGCCCGGGGCTATCTGGCGAAACGCGGCATACAGCAGCCAGCGCGCGCGCCCCGCCAAGCTCACCCAGCGCACCAAGTACGGCGACGCGCAGCCAGTCGGATTGGCGGGCCAGCGCCGCTGCCAGCGCGGGAACGGCTTCGACTGCCCCGAGCGCGCCAAGTGCATCGGCTGCGCCGGCCGCTATGTTGACATTCTCGTCCCCGAGTGCCTTGATGAGCGCCGGCGTTGCCGCTCGGTCGCTCGTCTGTGCCAGGATATCGACTGCGAACTTGCGCATATCGGCGTCTGGGTCGTCAAGCAATGCACAGACTGCCAGGGTCGCGAGCGCGCCCAGGCGGACCAGCGCCGCGACGGCGTAACCGCGCTCGGCGGGTTCTTCAGCGTCAAGATGGGCAACTGCCAGACCGGTCGCGGGCTCGCCCGAGCGAACCAGCGCGTGTACCGCTGCCTCGCACACCGCACGGGACGGATCGCCCAGCAAGCGGGAGACGAGCGCGAGCGAGCTGGGGTCCGTCAAGGGCGGCAGTTGATCCAGAGCCTGCTTACGTACATTCTCCTCTGCATGAGTGAGCAAGTGCCACAGCCAATCCCGGTCGACCGTATCGATCATTGTTTCGGTTCTCCAGTTCCCACAGAATCGTTGCTGCAGGTGGCAGGCCATAGTCGTGGCCTATGCATGTCCTGCCACCCGCGCCGATTGCCCTATTTTGCTCAAGGCGCGTCGAATATGGTTTGCGACCTGCGTGCAGGGGGCAACGATGTCGACCGCGCCCCGCTCAATCGCCTCTCTTGGCATGCCGAATACGACGGCGGTCTGCTCAGATTCAGCGATGGTGATCCCGCCGGCATCGTGGATACGCACCATACCATCGGCGCCGTCATCTCCCATGCCGGTCAAGAGCACGCCTACCGAGTCTTTCCCATATGCCGCAGCCACGGAGCTTAGCAGGACGTTGGCGGAAGGGCAGAACTGCAGCCCTTCGGGATAGCGGCTGAGAGACGCCACCATGGTTCCCGGAGAGCCGTTCGGCCCCACTGTCATGTGCGTGCCGCCGGGCGCGAGGTAAATTGTCCCCGCTCGCAGTGGCTCGAGGTGCCGGGCTTCGGTGACCGTGAGCGCGCACTGGTCGTTCAAGCGCTTAGCAAGTGGGCTCGTGAAGCGTGGCGGAATGTGCTGCACGATGACGACCGGGGCCGGCAAATCGCTCGGCAGGCCCGGCAGAATCTCCATCAAGGTCTGTGGACCGCCGGTCGAGACGCCAATGGCTACAATAGCCTGGTGGCCCGGCCCTACCGGTGGTGCTGCGCTTGCGTCGCGCGCCCGCCGCGGCTGCGGTCTGGTCACCGGACGCACGGGCTTGCTGCGTAGGCGCGCGCGCGCGGCCACGCGAACCTTCGACACGATCTCGCGCGATTGCCTGTCGATATCCAGCGACACCGTGCCCGACGGCTTGCCGACGAAATCGACTGCCCCCAGCTCCAGGGCCTCCAGCGTGGCAGGCGCCCCTTCCTGAGTCAGCGAGCTGAGCATCACGCAGCGGGTAGGGCGGGACATCATGATCGCGGCGAGGGCGGTCAGCCCGTCCATCACCGGCATGCTGATGTCCAGGGTAACGACGTCCGGCTCGAGCTCCACGACCTTCTCCACGGCGTCGTGGCCGTTGCGGGCAGTGCCCACGACCTCAAGATCGCCGGCGCTCTCCAGAATAGCGGAAATCTGACGGCGCATGAACGCGGAATCGTCTACTACTAGTACTCGAACCATGTTTCTACTCCCCGCCAACTACAGTGACGCCTGCCCTGCGCTCTTGTCGCTGGGCGTAGGCGAGCGCGGCGGCAGCGATAGCAGCTGGCTCCAACACCAGAGCGACTCGCCCATCTCCAAGCACCGAAGCACCGGCAATGGTCCCTCCGGCCGTCAGGTAGGCATCGACAGGCTTGACCATGATCTCCTGAGGCGGGTCGAGTGCGTCGACCAACAGGCCAACCCACTGACCGTCCGCGTCCACGACTACCAGGTGCCAGTCATCCAAGGGCGCTCCCGGAGCGGTGCACGCCCTATTTGGGAGCGCGGGCGTCCCGCCCGTCCCCGACGTAGCTTCCGAAAGGCCCAGCACCGAGGCAAGTGAGACGAGGCCGAACAGACTGCCGCGCATGCTTACTACGGGCCGGCCCTGTACGCTCTTGCAGTTTGCGGGGTCGATCGCCGCAGTGGCGCGCACGGCGTCGAGCGGCAGGGCGAAAACGCCCTCGCCCACGCGCACTACGAGGGCCCGGAAAACACTGAGCGTGAGCGGCAGGCGCAGGCGCATTGCCGTACCCTGCCCGCTCACGGTGGTCACGTGCACCGAGCCTCCAATGCGCGAAAGACTGCTGCGCACCGCATCCAGGCCCACTCCGCGGCCAGAGATGTCCGAGAGCTCGCGCGCGGTGGAAAGTCCGCTGGCGAACATCAAATCGAGCGCTTCCGCGTCGGAAACCTGCAACGCGCGCTTGGCGTCGATCATGCCTTTTTCCACTGCGGCGGCGACAACGCGAGCCCGATCGATGCCTGCGCCGTCGTCGCGTACCTCGACCACCACGTCGTTGCCCTCGCGCCAGGCTCCGATGTCGAGGTGGCCTACCTCGCTCTTGCCCGCGGCCCGGCGCGCTGCCGGCCCTTCGATACCGTGACCGACAGCATTGCGAACGAGGTGGACGAGCGGGTCGAAGAGCGCATCGGCCACGCATTTGTCCAGCTCCGTGGCCTCGCCACTGAACTGCAAGCTGACCTGCTTATCCGCCCGCACTGCTACATCGCGCACCACGCGAGGCAGCCGCTGGAACACTGTCTGCACCGGCACCATCCGCAGGCTGAGCACGTCCGTCTGCAGTTGGCCCACGGCCTTGCTCACGCTAGCCGTCGTCTCCTGGAGCCGCCGTGTCAACCGAGGATCGGTATACTCAGCTTCTACAAAGCCCTGGAGGTGCAACAGGGCGTTCCGTGCAGTGACGAGTTCGCCCACCAGATTGATCAGGCCGTCGAGCCGCGTCTGCTTTACCCGGATAGCGCGGCCTTCATCCCCGCAGCCGCGCTCCTCGCCGCCGGCCGGCGCCGCCTGCGCCTGTTGCTTGGCAAGCGCGCGCTGCACATTCTCGGGGCTGACCACCTTCTCTTCTACCAGGATCTCGCCAAGGCGCCGCTGTTTGCCGAGAGCGCGCTCCAGATCGGAAGCGGTGACCAGTCCTTCTTCGAGCAGGATCTCGCCCAGGCGCTGCCGCTCGCCGCCGGTCATCGATTCCTGGACGGCCAACGCACCATGCGATCCCCCCGAGAGGAGCAGAGTCTGATCGATGGTGGCGATCTCCACCACGGCATCACCGGCGCAAAACTCGAAGACGGCATGCAGATTGGCTGCCGGATGCGCCGTCACCGCCAGTACCTGAAAGCCGAGGTAGCAGGCCTCGGGATCCAGGACCTCCAGAGACGGCAGCCGGCCCAGCAGCGGGTCCGGCGCATAGAGCGTGGCCTCGTCGCCCAGGGCGCCGAGGAGCACTACGGGATCCAGGCCACGGAGAAACGCATCCTCCGGCAAAATGAAGCGGACACGGTAGGCGGCGGCGCCTGCCCTCAGTTCCTCCTGGAGGTGCTGCCTTTGGGCAGCCGACAGCCGCGCCAACGACCGATTCAGGGACGCAACTGGAGCTACCATCGCTTGTACATCTGCGCTAGTCATGGGGTGATGCCCGTTTTGGCGTACAGACACGCTGGTGGCAGTCGGGGTAAACGTAGCGGCGAGCAGGGCCAGGCTATCGGCGCCGGCCGGCGGCGCAGCCTCGTGCCTTGCGGCGGCGAGGAACGCGCGGAGCATATCGACGCAGCCAAGCAGCGCGCTCAAGCCGGCAGGCTCTAGCCGGCAGCGGTGCCCACGCAGGGAGTCCAGAACATCCTCGACCTCATGGGTATAGGCGGCGATATCGCGGAAGCCGACGCCGGCAGCGGACCCCTTGATGGTGTGTGCGGCGCGAAAGGCCGCGGCGAGCACCGCCTCGTCGTCCGGCGCCCCTTCCAGAGTGAGGAGCGCCGTTTCCAGATCGTCGACCATCGGGCCTGCCTCGTCCAGGTATGCCTCGCGCAGCTGCGCGCGTACCTCCTGGGGCAGGCTGGCCAGCGGATCTTCTTGAGACGGCTGTGTTGGCATATCATCCCTATCCCGGCAATACGCGCTTCACTACCTTGAGGAGCTGATCGGGCTCAAACGGCTTTACGAGCCAGCCCGTGGCGCCCGCGGCCTGCCCTTGGGCCTTGCGTTCGGGAGACGACTCAGTCGTGAGCAGCAACACCGGCGTGTACTTGGAGCCGGGCTGAGCGCGAATCAGCTTGGTCAGCGTGATCCCATCTACGTTGGGCATATTGAGATCGGTGATCACGAGGTCGATCTTCTCCGTCTTCAGTTTCGACAGAACCTCAGCGGCATCGCTGACTGCCACGACACCGTAGCCCGCTCCCTTGAGGCAGAAGCTGACAATCTGGCGCATGGTGGCCGAATCGTCGATCACGAGAATCGTTCGCATACCTGTTCATCCTCCACTAGAAGAGCGTGACGCTTTCGCCAAGGTCGCCGGCATCGCCGCCAGGCTGCGCGGCGGCCTTGTGAGCCGGTGCGCCGGTGCGGGCTTCAGGCGTATTGCTGAGAATCGAGTTGTTGAGAGGGCCGGCACCGTGCCCGGTTGCCCGGCTTGCGCTCGGCAGCCCCGGCGGGGCGTGATGGGGGTCGTCGGTGCTGAGCACAGCCACGGCCTCGATACGTTGGACCAGCTCTTCCAGAGACGCGATAACCTGCTCCAGCTCCTGGCGCGTGATATCGTGAAACTGCAGCGATGTGACGATCTGCCCGACTTGACCCTGAATGTCGTGGTTTGTGGCCGTCACGCCGTCGACTGCACGGGTGATGGAGGTCGTAAGCCCGGTGATCAGCGCGTGAATGGCGGTAGTCGCCTCGCGAGAGCGGCCGACAGCCTCTTCGTTCCGGCTTGACGTCGACGCAAGATCCTGCTGCAACAAGCGGATGATCGTATCGATGTCTTGACCGAGCGCGGCGATATCGGACGCCGCCTTGGCCGATCGGTCGGACAGGGCACGCACTTCCCGCGCAACCACCCCAAAGCCTGCGCCGTGCTGGCCTGCCCGCGCGGCCTCGATGGCGGCATTGAGCGCCAGCATCCTCGTCTGACAGGCAATGTGATCGATCTCTTGTACCAGGTTACGAATGGTTTCCATGTGGCCGGCGAGAGTCGTTGCCCCTTCGCTCAAGCGCCTATCGTCGGCCAGGCGATCCGAGAAGGTGTCGATACTCGATGCGAGGTCGCGCAGGCCATGCGACATCACGTCTGCCTCGTTGGCGGAGAACGTCTCGCTGAGCTGTCTCGTCTGGGCTGCCCAGCAGTCGGTGGCTTCTACCACACCCTGGAGCGCGTCGCCAAGCTGCAGAGCCGCTGTATCGGTCTGCCGCGTGACGCTGGCGAGTCGAGCATTTATGGTGGGAACGGAGGAGCGAGCCGCATCGGCCAGGCGGCACAGCGCGGCGAGGCTCTGCGCGCTGGCGTCGTCAGTCATCGCCGTCGTGCGCGCCAGCGTAGTCCGCGCCTCCGCTTGCTGCTGCTCGAGGTCGGCAATCGATCGGTACGCCTCGGCTAGTCGAGCTTCCTGTGCCGACAGGAATTGCCCTAGCTCGTCGCAGCGTGCCGACTCAGCCAGTTGCCCCACCTTGGCACTTGCCAGCTCGGCGCCAAGTGTCTCCCTCGCGGCCTGCCACTTCCCTGCGCGCTGCCAATATGCCACGAGCAGCCCGCTCAAACCGGCCAATCCCAGCAGGGCTGCCCAGTTCCAGTAAACGCTTGCCGCGATGCCCAGTGCGCCGAGCACTGCCGGCAACAGCACGCCCCTGTGCCATGGACCGGTGCCGTGCGCATGGGCATCCGGGGGCACGAGGGCGCTCAGCGCATCTGCGGGTCCGACAGACGCTAGACCGGCAACGGGCGGATGTGCCACGATCTTCAGTTGTGGTGCTGACCCCTCGGACCATGAGTACTCTGTGGCGAGATCTTGGTCTACTGCGTTCATGCTCCTGCCACCTCGTGGGGGCCGCTGGCTAGGTGGAGCACCACATCGAGGCCGGACTGCCGACACATCGCCGCCACTTCCACCGAGATGCCCTCGAAGCTGACCGACCGGCCCAGAGCATGCGCACTCCGAACCGCGGCGATTAGCACCTGCAATGCTGCCGTGTGTATCCGGCTCACTCCTCCGAGGTCAATCTGGAGGTCGACATCATCGTTCAGCGCGGACCGAATTGCTGCCAGAAGGCTTGGAGCCCCGTAGATATCGAGCATCTCCGCAACCTCAAGTATGCGACCACTACGCGTCGCTACAGTCACGCTCATCTCACTTAGTTCCCCTGGCTGGAGGCCAGTTTGCTACGAACTCATGACGGGCAGAGCCACCCCCCCAATGATGGGGATGGCCCGCCCATCCGCCGGCCGCGGCCGGAGGTCTACCTTCCCCCTACGCCGCAGCCAAGCCTTCCCCGAGAGCCATCACGCTGTCCAGGTCGAGGATAATGAGCATCCGGCGCCCGCCCTGAAGCTTGCCGACGCCCTTCACGAAGCTCGCTTCGATGGAGCCGACGACTGCCGGCGGCGGCTCGATGGCATCCCGGCTCAGGCGCAGTACCTCGGAGACCTCGTCGACAATTACGCCGGTCTTGTGCCCCTTGACGTCGACCACCAATATGCTGGTGGATTCCGTGGCCTGCGTGGGTGGCAGTCCGAAGCGCTTCCGCATGTCTATGACCGGCAGCACACTGCCGCGCAAGTTGATGATGCCCTCGACGCAGCTCGGGGCGCGGGGCACGCGCGTAATATCTGTAAGCCAGATGATCTCCTGCACCTGCTGAATCCCCACGCCAAACTCTTCGTTCTCGATGCGGAAACTGACGAACTGTTCCTCGTCGATGACCTGTCGCCGTGCCCGCTCGCCTCCGCCGCTACTCACCTTCCCTGCTCCCTCCAGCCCGGACAGCATGCCCACCTCGACCGACGAAAGGACGTGCGCCGCATCGAGCAGCATGATCAACCGGCGTCCCTCGTCGAGCTTGGCAACGCCTCGCAACTGCTCTGCCTCGCCGCCGCTGAGGACGCTCGGTGGCGCTTCCACGGCGTCGCGCGGTACGCTGAGCACCTCGGAGACCGCGTCCACCTGGACGCCGACGATGGCATCGGCAAGGCTTACCACGATAATGCGGCTGTCGTCGTCAGTGGCAATGCTCGGCATGCCAAAGCGTGCTCGCAGATTGACGATGGGCAGCAGCCTGTTGCGCAAAGATACGACGCCTTCCACGAAGGCCGGCGCCTGTGGCACGCGCGAAATGTCGGGTACGCGAATGATCTCCTGAACATCAGCGATGGCCAGCGCGTACTCCTCGTTGTCTACCTTGAACGTCACGACCTGCTCAGTCTCGACAGACTGGCGACGCGCGCGCACCTCCACGTCGGAGGCTGCGCCGTGAGTAGTGTGGGCAACGCTGGCCGCGATATCCAGCGAAGGCAGGATTGCCTGGATGTCGAGCAGGAGCACGAGCCGTCTGCCCTCGTTCAGCTTGGCCACGCCTCGGAGGTAGCCGCTGTTGATGGCCGCGCTGACCACGGCAGGGGGAGGCTCAATGCTGTCGGTGTGCACGCGCAGAACTTCTGATACTTGGTCGACAATCAGACCGGCGAGTCGTCCTTCGACTTCGATCACCACCGCACGCGTGTCGTCGGTCCGCTCGCCATCGGGCATGCCGAAGCGGTCGCGCAGATTGACAATGGGCAAGATGCTACCGCGCAGGTTGGCCACTCCCTCAATGAAGGAGGGCGCCTGGGGGATGCGGGTGGCCTCGGGGACGCGGACGATCTCCTTCACGACCCCGATGGGCACGCCGAACTCCTCGCCCATCAGGGCGAAAGTGACGAACTGAGTTTCTTCAACATGGTGTGCTGCGGCTTGTTCCACTTCGGTCACAGGCGCCGGTGGGATGTCTGCCTGGTCGTCTGCCGGGGCACCACTCCAGGGCTGCAGGCGCGGCGTCGTACGGCGCCGGCCGGCAGCGGGCTGCTCGTTTTCTGCCATGTGCATCCCTCCGCTCTACAGGCTCTGAAGCTCATCGGCCAGGGCGGAGATCTCCTCGACCGCCGTTGCCAGCTCTTCTAGGCCCTTCGACTGCTGGTCCGCCGAGACGGACGCCTCTTCGGCTGCCGCTCCGGCGTCCGTCGCGGCTTGAGCCGTCTGCTCCACGCCCTTCTTGGCCTGCAGGATGGCAGATAGGGATTGGAGCGCGGTGTCGGTAATTGCCTTACCGCTCACGGTGATAACCTCAAAGTCCGTCTCAATCTGTCCCATGTTCGCCGTGGACTTCTTGGCGCTCTCCACTTGCTGGAGGGACCGCATGCCTGCCTGCTCGATATCCACGGTGGCTTTCGCTACCTGCTGCTGAATGCGCCTGACCAGGTCCTTGATCTTGTCCGCGTTCTCGGCGGAATCCTTGGCCAGGCTGCGGACGTCGGCAGCCACCACGGCGAAGCCGCGGCCGTATTCGCCCGCGCGTGCCGCCTCGATGCTGCCGTTCACTGCCAGTAAGTTCGTCTGGATGGTCACGTTGACGATGGCATCTACGATCTTGTCGATGCGGGCGGTCGAGGCCTCGAGCCCGCGCAGATTTCCCGCGGAGAGCAGATTCGACTCGGCAGCATTGCTGATGCCGCCGATCAGGGCATCGACCTCCGACTTGTTGTCGCCGATGAGCTTTTGCAGAGCCTCCACTTTCTCCAGCGCAGTGGATGTCTGATCTTTGGTGATGCCTGCGCCCTTTTCGATCTGCTGGGCGGCGCTTGCCGACTCCTCGGTCGCCGCGGCCTGCTCGGCTGCCCCGGCGGCGATACTCTGAATGACTCCGGAAATCTCTTTGGCGATGCGGTTGCCTTCCTCGACCGACGCCGAAAGCTGCTCCGCCGCCGCCGCTAACTCCTCGGCGCTCTTCGCCACTGACGTCGAGCTCTCGAGTGCCTCGGCCATGTCGGACAGCTCGGTAGCGGCTGAGGCCATGTCGGTCAGCGCCTTGTTCTGCTGGTCGACAGACTGCGCACATTCCTCCACTGCGGCAGCCGAATCCTGCGAAGCCTTGGCGATCTGCTCGGAACCCTTCTTGAACTGCAGGGCCGCAGTGGCCGACTGCGTGGCTTGGTCGTTGATCTCGACAGCTGCCTGCTGCAAGAGGCCCATGTCCAGGGCCACGGTCTTGAGATCGGCCGTTATCTTGGCCGCCTTCTCCACTTCACTTGCCGCTGCCTTCCCGGCTTCTTCCACATCATGGGCGACGGTGTCGACTTCCTTCTTGATGGCGTCCACTAGCTCGCGAATATCGCGCGCCGATTTTTCAGAGGTCTCGGCCAAGTTGCGCACCTCGTCGGCCACCACCGCGAAGCCACGGCCATGCTCGCCAGCGCGCGCGGCCTCGATGGCGGCGTTGAGGGCCAGCAAGTTCGTCTGCTTGGCGATACCCACGACTGTCTGCACGATGGTGCCGGCTTCCTCAGCCTGCTTCTCGAGCTCGGCTACCATCTTCGCCGAATTGAGATTGGTCTGGGCGGCGCTCTTCACGCCGTCGATCAGCAAGTCGATATCGGCAGTGGTCGTCTCTACCAACTTTTGCGAGCGATTCAGGCGATCGAGCCATTCCCGCGCCTTGGCGGTAGCGACCTCGGCGCTTCTGTCGATCTGCGTGATCGCGGCCAGCCCCTCTTCCGTGGCGCTGGCGGCTTCCTGCCCAGACTGCGCGATCTGGTCCACGGCGATGTTCAGCTGCTTGACGGCTGCCCCGGCTTCCTCCACGCCCGCCGACAGCTGCTGTGTGGCCGATGCCAGTCGCTCGGCAATCTGTTGCTGCTTGGCCGACGTGCGGGCGCGTCTGCGACTCTCAGCCTGGGTGTCGACGCGTCGCTGTGCACCGTCGGCACGGGTAGTGGGAGATGCGTGTGCCACCCTTTGCGTGGGTGCTATGTCGTGAGCAGTGATCCCTGTAGCCTTGCCATTAGAAACGATGCGCGCTGGAGGCGTGGGCAATTCGGCGAGTTTGGGCACGTGTTTACTCCTTGTCAGGCACCAGTTGCGAGGCAGCGCCTCAAGTTGCGGTCTGAGCATCGCTGGCGGCGCTGCCAGATTGCCGGCGTGTACGGAGGGTGCCGGTCTTGGTGGACTCAGGCCTACGCATGCATTATTGGCAACAATTATGAGAAATGTATCCCCCCAATTGGTAGGGGCACGGAAAGGGGACAAATCGTTACGAAGATGTGCAACGTGTAACACACCCTTTGGGGGGGCCTATTTGGCGTAGGTCACACGATCACAGCACGCGGGTACAAGCACGCTTCCGGTCCACCACCTTGACAGCCGGGCCCGCATAAGGGTAGGGTTGTGGCGGCTGGTGGTGCTCCCAGCCGAGCCGCACACAGCGCTTCGTAAGGCAGGGAGGAGACCATGAAGCTCACAGCCCAAGATGTCATGACCACCGATGTGATCACCGTGTCTCCCGACACGCGTGTGGACGAGGCTGCCGCGGAACTGGTGCAGCACTGCATCTCGGGGCTGCCCGTGCTCGACGCCTCGGGCAACGTGGTAGGCATCATCAGCGATATCGACGTGATTGGCAAAGAGGGCAGGAGCGCCGGTGAGATTATGACCAGGCAGGTTGTCACCGTGTCGCCCGACACCGGGCTAGACGAAGTCGGTTATCTGCTGAAGCGCTTCCGCCTCTTGCCCGTGGTGCAGGCGGGCCGCTTGGCCGGCCTGGTGAGCCGCACTGACTTGCTCAAGCGAATCGCACAGCGCTGGACCTGCGCGGTCTGCGGGGCTCAACAGTATGGCGCCGTCGCACCCGAGCGCTGCACGGAGTGCGGTGCTGCCGGCAAGAATTTCAGCCTGGAAGACGAGCCGCCGATGATGTACAGGGACATGTAGGGCAACACGGCGCCGGGTGCCAGTGTGGCGTCGCGACGTGGATTACCACCACCGCAGGTGGTGAACGGTCGGATCGCCAGCGGTGTGACCCGTCAGTATCTGAGAGTGCAGCAGGGAGGGATCGGCAAGCTCTTGCCGGTCCCTCCCTGCTAGGCGTAGCGCTTGTGGTCGCTAGCTCTCGAGCAGCAATCCATCGATGCGGAACGTCAAACCGTTGTCTTCCGAGCGCGTGCTCACCTCCACTGCATGGAGGTGAGACAGCGTCGATCGAGTCGCAGACGAAGCGCCGGGCAGCAACGCTCCTTCAAGCGTTGTGCCGAGCGCACTCAAATCGACGTAGGTGACGCTAGTGGGTTGCTGGGGCAACAAGGATGTTGCCTGCTGGTAGGATTGTTCTTTGGCTAGGCTCGGCGTGGCGCCGTACACCACGCCCTGGATCGATGCTGCCACGCTCTTGATCGCGGTCGAGATGACCAGCCAGCTCTTATTGATCATCGCGTAGCCATAACCCGCAGTTGCCACGTATGCCGTGTCGCCGTGTGCCAGTGGGACCGGCGTCAGCTGCAGGCTGGCACCAGACGAGCTTCCGCTCGACAACACCCCACCCAGGGTCCCGAGAAGCGTGGAGATCACCGTTTGCGCTTCCGGATGCTTCGAAACGTCAACCATGACGGCCAGCGGCAAGTTGGAGACATTGCCCTTTGCAAGGCCCTTGGCAATGCCAGAGATACTCTTGGCACCGGTAGGCAAGAGGGCCACGGCGGCCTCGCCGTCGAGCAAACCGAGCACACTCCCCAGGGTTAGCTGAAGCGTGCCGAGCGTCTGGGCCGTGGATTTGTCGGCGGCACTTGCCGCCTGGAGGGCGCTATTGAGCGCGTCCTTGAGGTCGTTCACCGAGAGGTAGAACATCGTGCCGGCCGGCAAGGCTGCTGCAGCCTTGTTTGGCGTCGGCGAGACGCTGCCGAAGACCGGCGTATTGAGCAGCACGACGCCCTGCGCTGCGATACCGCGGCTCTGCGTGCTGAACGAGATTCCGGCTGGGCCAAAGTCGTTGGACACCCCCCCGGTGCTTGGCGTCGTCGTGCCCGCGGCGGCAAGCGGATTGAGCGAGTTGCTGGCCACACCCTTCACCAGCGCTGCTGTGTTGATATAGACATAGCCGAACCCGGTAGGCGGCAGCTTGGCAATAACCCGCTGGTACGATGCGGTGCCGCTCAACGTCGCAGCCCCGCTCTTCAGAACGTCAAGCTCCTTCTGGATATCCGTGTGCGAGAACGCGATAATGCCCTCGTTGCCGGTAACGGCCGCGTAGGCAGGGGATGAGGTGAGACTGCTGCCACCGCAGGCGGTGAACTGCACCTTGTACACCTGCACCCCAGCGTAGGTTTCGTCTGCCTTCGTCGTTCCCAGCTTATTCTTGGCCACCACCCCCGGGATCTGCAGCCCCGACCGCACTTGGGCGAGCACGGTCACCCCGTGGACGGCCGCGCTGGTAGTCGTCGCGCTGCTGAGCACGGAAGGGTCGGTGACGGCAAGCACCGCGGGTCCATTAGACCAGGACACCAGCACGTTGCCGATAGCGGCACAGCCGGCAGCATTCTTGCTGGTCGTGGCAGCGCCGAACAGGCCGATGTCGCCAGGCAACTGGCCTTCGAGGCTCTTGATGAAGGCAGACTGGGCACCGGCGAGGCTGAGATCGTAGCCGGCGAAGAGGACAGTAGATGCCGGCAGCATGCCGGCGATGCCCGAGACCGCCGCGTTGGTCGCGGCTACAGGTGAGCCGCTCGCCTCTTTCGCATTGGTGGTCAGCGCGGAGGCAGTCGGCCCCCCGATGAGCGCCACCGTCAACGCCACCGCCGCTAACACCTGGAAGGGCCGGCGCAGCCGCCAGGCGAACGCAGGCGCGCCGGTCGACGTAGCGCCACGCGCATTGCTAGTCATGGGATGAGCGGGATGAACCGTCGCGGAATCTGCGTAGGCTCTCGAAGTCTCCATCTCAGCGTTCCACTCCTTACTAGCCTGACAGCCCCGTACCGTGCCACAACCCCACCGGCAGGCACTGCACGCTCGGGCCGGCTGTACCCTTCAACTATATGCGGTGGCCCAGGTAGGTGCAATCCTGTTACCTCGGGGCGCACCGCAGTTATGCTGAATGGCGGGCCCGATAGCGCACAGAATCACGCGTAGCATGACGGTGAAAGAGGAGAGCAGTGAATCAGCGCACGATCGGCAACCGACGGGTAGGCGAGATCGGCTATGGTGCCGCCTATCTCTCGCATCCGGGCAGGCCAGCTGAAGCACAGGCGCTCGAGACATTGCACGCCGTCATCAGAGGCGGCGTAACGCTCATCGACACGGCCGACTCATATTGCCTGGGCGAGACGGACATGGGACACAATGAACGCCTCGTCGCCAAGGCCCTGGCCGCCGCCGGCAGATCGGGCGATGGCATTCTGGTAGCCACCAAGGGCGGCCACACGCGGCCGGCTGGCAGGTGGGAGGTAGACGGCCGGCCCCAGTACGTGCGCCATGCCTGCGAGGCCAGCATTCGCGCCCTGGGCGTGGAGACCATCGACCTTTATCAGCTGCACCGGCCTGATCCCCAGGTCCCTTTCGAGGACTCGATTGGCGCGCTTGCTGAGCTGCGGCGCGAGGGGAAGGTCCGCATGGTGGGGCTGTCCAACGTTTCGCTCGCCCAGATCGACGTCGCGCAGCGACTGGTGCCGGTGGCCAGTGTGCAGAACGAGCTCAGTCCCTGGCAGCGGCAGGACGAGCACAACGGCGTGCTGCAAGCGTGCGCCGGACGCGGCATTGCGTACCTGCCGTACTCACCATTTGGCGGCGACGGACGGGCCAAGCGTCTGGGCGAGATCGCAGCCATCGCCACTCTCGCCCGCAACCACGGGGTGACGCCGCACCAGGTCGTGCTTGCCTGGCTGCTGGCGAAGTCGCCGGTCATCATTCCCATTCCCTGCACCACCCGTGCGGCACGCGTGGCCGAGAACCTGGCAGCGGCAAAGATCGCCTTGAGCATTGCGGAGCTGAGCGCAATCGACGAGGGCGCGCCCGCCGCGTGATCGGCTTCAGAATCAACCTACGTGCGTGCTGCGGCGCTATACTCGAACGCGAAGGGAGGTACTAGCGATGACTGTTCCCGCCTACAGCTACGAACCTCGTTCCCCTGCGCCATGGGCCGAGATCGTGCCGGATTACGGCCCGGCGACGGTGGACGATTTGCTGAAGCTGCCCGACGACGGCTACATCTACGAGGTAGTTGAAGGGGTGTTGGTACGCATGGCTGGGAGCGGCGACGAAGCCACATGGCTTGGGGCACAGATGCTCGTTCAGCTCGGAGCATTCGTGAACGCGCATCGTCTCGGCCGCGCAACTGGCGCTGACGGGGTCTACAAGTTCCCCGGCGCTGAAACCGGCCTCATACCAGATGTCGGGTACTACCGGGCGGAGCGCCGGGCCGAGATTGTGGATCGCACCAATCCAATTCCTTTTGCCCCGGACCTGGCAGTGGAGGTAGTGTCTCCGGACCAGTCACCCAAGGCTATTGCCGCCAAGGTGCGTCGCTACCTGCGAGCAGGCACCCGCCTGGTGTGGGTCGTCTGGCCCCAGAGCGAGCATATCGACGTGTGGCACGCGGATGTGCTCACGGGACCGGTGCGCGCCCTGACCATGAACGATAGCCTGGACGGCGAGGACGTGGTTCCGGGCTTCTCCTTCCCAGTGGCTGAGCTCTTCCGGGATCCGCTAGTCCCGGAGCCGGAAGAGTAGCCGCGGCGGACGAGGTATAGTAGTTGGCGCACGTGCTGCTGGTTGAGGACGAAGTGCAGCTCAGCCGGCTGGTCCGCGACCAGCTGGTGGCTGCGGGTTACCAGGTGACCGCGGTCCATGATGGATTACAGGCGCTCAAATCTCTGGAAACGCGGCCCGCGGACCTCGTCATTCTCGACTGGATGCTGCCCGGCATCGACGGCTTGGAAGTGTGCCGGCGAATTCGCACCAAGAGCATCACGCCCATTCTGATGCTCACGGCCCGCGCCGAGGAGATCGATCGGGTGCTGGGCCTGGAAGTCGGGGCCGACGACTATCTTGCAAAGCCGTTCAGCATGCGCGAACTGCTGGCGCGCACCCGGGCCCTACTGCGCCGCGTCTCGTTGATGAGCGAGCACGCCGCCGCGGCGTCTGGCGACACCGTGCTGGAGCTGGGCGACCTGCGCATTGACGTGGGCGGCCGGGCAGCCTGGATTGGTGAACAGGCACTGGAGCTGACGCCCAAGGAGTTTGACCTGCTGCACGTGCTGGCGGCCCAAGCCGGCCGTGCCTACAGTCGCGAATACCTGCTGCAGCGCATCTGGGGCGTGGAGTACGATGGCTTCGATCGCACGGTGGATACGCATGTCGTGCGATTGCGACGCAAGCTGGGATCCATGGGCGACCGGCTCGTCACTGTCTGGGGCGTGGGCTACAAGCTCCTGCGCGATTAGCACGCTTAGGCGGCTTGGCGGCTGGCCATCAGTTGCTCGGCGCGCCGTAGCTCACGCACACCGCCGCCCGCGACCACGAACGCCTTCTCGGCGCCGGCAAGGGCCTTGCCGAGGCGCTCCCGCCATTGCTCTTGCAAGGAGCTACTGCGGAGCAAGCGGCCAGCCAGTTTGAGTCGCTTCACATAGGGAGCTGCCGCGGCCACCACGTCTTGGCGCAGCCGCTCCTGCCGCTCTCGCACCATGGCGAATTCATTTCGCATGGGGAGCCAAAGGAGGAAGGCGCCGACGCTCGCCACGGTAAACAGGATGCCCTGGCCCATGGTGTCGTCGACCGGCAACATGCCTGAGGCGAGCCAGGTGATCCAGGCCACGAGCGCGCAGGGCAGCAGTGTTGCCAGCATCAACAGCAGCCGGTAGACGACCAGTTGCCTCCAGGGATCTCGAAACTCGCCCAACACCTTGGCGCAGCCTTTGAGGCTCTCTACGATATCGGTGACTTCTTCCTCGGACAGCTCGCCAAGGTAACGCTCAAAATCGCTCTCTGTCACTGTTCATGCCCACTCGCGCTCAACGGCAACCAGGACCTGCTGCCCCACCCCTATATCGTACGCGCACAGCCGGGGCCACGAAATAGCCGAAATGTTCCGTCGCCCTCCCCTAGTGCTGCGCCAGCAACGCCTGCGGAAGCCGTGCATGGATCAGGTCCGCGGGTCGGGCCGGTGGTTGTGGGCCCGCAAGCGGCCGCGGCCGTATCGCATGGTGGGGCTCCTTGTTCTGCAGGAGGTGGTAGGCCAGGCTGAGAGCGGCCTAGCCGTTCTCACGATCGAGACTGACCTGGAGCAGAGCCGGTTCGCTGCGCGGAATACCCTGTGGGTTTCTCACCGTGCGCGTGGCCACCACTGTAAACCGTAGGCGCATGTGCAACTCATCCGCGATCGCGCGGCAGTTGCCCTCAATGCGTCCTGCCGTGTCATCCTCCGCGACTTCGATTTCGAGGTATGAATTCGCGCGCTCGCGCAACTCCTGCAATGCGATGTGAATGCTCGCCGCCTCAACGGGATCAATGACGCGACCGCCATACAGGCGCCGAACGTACTCGCCGTGCTCGCCCAACCGACGGCCCCTCCCCCATCCCTGTGCCTGATACACTGCTTCAGCCTTCTGCACGTTTCAGTCGAGGCACCCTTCGCCAGTACCCGGCCAGCGAGCCGGCATCTCGCCGAACAGGAACCGCGATTGCCTTTGCTTCCTAGCCACACAACTGCACGGATACTGATCCGCACCGGCAGGCGCCTCCATGCTGCCGAACACTGAGGGTACCAGTCCGTGCAGCCTCGTGTCACGGCCCGGCAACACCGTGTGCGCACCTGGAAAAAGTGATCACTTATCAGCAATGGCGCGTTCGGGGAGGGGCAGACAGGATACCCTCGACCCCCGCGTGGCCACAAACTTCTCTTATCACCAGTGGCCGTGCGGAGGCGA
>Ga0187876_1000751_pt1 | contig 31336 bp, 25 predicted proteins | sample June2016WEW_17_4_FD_133000 | JGI IMG/M metagenome (GOLD analysis project Ga0187876, IMG submission 133000) | Peatland microbial communities from SPRUCE experiment site at the Marcell Experimental Forest, Minnesota, USA - June2016WEW_17_40 | ecosystem: Environmental > Terrestrial > Soil >...
GACTTCATCACCCGCCAGCAGACGGGCCAACTCCGCCACGAGGACGGACGTCCAGGCCAGCTCGGGCCGGGAACGGTCCTCCTCATCGACGAGGCGGGAACCGTCGACTCCCGGACCCAGCTCGCGCTGCTCGAGATCTGCCGCGGCGCCCAGGTGGGTGCAGTCCGTCTGATCGGTGACCCCGCGCAGACCCAGCCCGTGGGCGCCGGCGGGGTGTTCGGCTTCCTGGCTCGCTCGATGCCGACCAGCCAGCTCACCGTCAACTACCGCCAGGGCGACCTGGAGGGGACCCACGAGGCGATGGCCAGCCGGCTGTTGCGCGAAGGACGCGGGCGCGCCTACCTGGAGAGCAAGGACGCCGCCGGCCTGCTGCACATCGCCCCCACCGAGGACGAGGCGATTACCGAGGCGGTCGGCGAGTGGGCTGCCAACCTCGCATCCGGCGCGCCCGCCCATGACCACGTCCTGATCGCCGACACCAACCGGGTCGTCGACGAGTTGAACCCGAGGGCGCGGGCCCATATGCGGGCGATGGGGCGCCTCGGCGACGAAGAACTCCTCGCCGGCGAGGTCGCCTACGCGGTCGGTGACCGGGTGACCTTCCTGGGCAAGCACGTCGCGCGTCAGCCCCGACTCGGTCCCGACGGCAGCCCGCTTCTCCGCTCGGACGGAGCTGTGCGGCAGCAGCGGATGACCATCCCCAAGCGCACCCGCGGCGAGGTGATCGCGGTGGACATCGGCGCCAGAACGCTCACCATCCGGACGGACGCTGCCGGACGGCTGCCCAGCCGCCAGGTGGTGCTCACCGCCCAGGAGGCGGCGGGCGAGAGCCCGGGCAGCCCGGTCCGGCTGGGCCACGGCTACGCCATGACGGTGGCCATCGCCCAGGCCCGGGGATGGACGGACAGCTACCTGGTCCTCACCGCCTCGCAGCTCACCGGCCTGGAGCAGACCTACACCGCGCAGACGCGGGCGACCCGCTGCACCCGCCTCTACGGCGGCGCCGACCGGATCCTGGGAGGCGACGTCCCCGAGGACTGGCTCCAGCTGCGCGACCAAGTCAAGGACACCCTGGCCGAGAGCCTGGTGCGGCCCACCCGCAAGGTCACCACCCTCGATTACCTCGACCCCGGGGAGCGGTCGCTCTTGGAGGAGCGCTTCGCTGCCCCGCGGCAGAGCCCGCCACATTTCGACGCACTGGCATCGCCGGCCCAGCTGGAGATGGCCGAGCGGCTCCACCGTCCCGTCCCGGGCGAAGCTACTTGGTTGGAGGCCTCAGCGGCGGTCGACGTCGCCCGCGGTCACGCGCCGGGTACCCAGGCGGTAGCGTGGCTTGGCCAGATCGGCATCCCCGCACCGGACGCCTGGCGACGCGTCGCCTCCGCCTTGGACGAGCAGTCGGCCCGGGCGCCTCTCCCCGGGCAGCCGGTACCGGCGCGAGGCGATCGCCCGCTCACCGAGCACGACCCACACCTCGCCGCCATCGAGGAGCTGCTGGCCGCTCCACCCGAGCAGCGCCTCGACGCTGCCGACCGCTACCGCCGCCAGCTCGTTGCCGCGGCCGCCCCGGAGCCGACGCTCGAGACGGCCCCAGCTGCTCAGGTCGCTTCTCGGCCCAGACCTAGCATCGACACACCCATTGTCGACGTCGGCAAGAAGGTGGTTCAGTTGCCCGCCGATCAGCAGCCCCACCGGCCCCGCCCCGAGGACGCGCCGATGTCGGAGCGGGATCGGCGCCACGGGGTCCGGGCGCCGAAACCGACCAACGACGAAGAGCAGCGCCGCCGCGACCAGCTCACCCAGGAGGGCGCCGAACGGGTCCGTCAGCAGGCGGAGCGGCAGCAGGGGCCCAGCCAGGGGCAGTAGTCCGGCACCATCAACGACCCTGTCTAGACAGGGCAAAAGGACCCTCCGGGCTTGCCAGGCGACTACCCCGGAGCCCTGGCCGCGTCAGCCTTCTCCGTCACCACGCCACCGCCGCACCTCGCGGTACTCTTGAGCTCAAATGCGCCCTAGGGAGGCCGCGAGGCGGCTGACAGGAATCACCACCCCCTTCGGTGGCCTGTCGTTCGCTCCTCCGACGGAGACGGAGCGTGAGGCCGCCCATCACCTGATCACCTTCTTGGAGGACCGCCGTGTCCTCTACAACCCGTCTGATCTCGAAGAGCGCGAGCATTGCGTCCGATCCGTCCTTGAGATTCGACGAGAGCTCATCCACACGGCCTGCCAGCACGACCGTGCGGGTGTGCTCGGCGCTCAACTTCGGGCCATGGCGGCAGCGTGTCGCAAGTTCCTCGACGCCATGCAACGCCTCACCATACAGGACCGCTTCGCTCTGAGGCCGGGGTCCTTCGGGTATGGCGCATGGGTCTTCGACTCGGCGCTGGGTGAGCTCCGAGGGGTCATAGGCATCCACGTCGCTCAGCTCGCGGCCCGATACGACGTGGACGTTGGGGAGGAGTTGGCTACCATCCTTCCCGCCGAGACGACCGCCGCGGACGAGACCGAGCTAGGCGATGACTGGCAGGGGCTCGGAACACGTAACTGATTACAGTGCCCAAGTACGCATGGTCCGAAGGGTTGATGATGGCGCGCGAGGCGGCGACGCGCTTCGAAAGGGCCTGGCCGAGCTTCGTCTTTCGCATTCTTGCGATCCCCAGCGCAAAGCCTGACCAGTTTCAGCCCCTGTTCGTGCGCCTTCAGCTCTGTCCAACGGAACACCCGCATGAGCTCAAGGTGCCCGTAAGGCGGCCCCTCGTGCTCCAAGGGTCCGCGCCCTCTTCAGCGCTGGCTGACCTTCTCCTCGCTTGGGCCCAAGATACACCTTATCGGATCAGCGATCAGTGCGTATTGCTCCCTGCTCACGCGGGTGACGAACTGAGCTGGGATCTCATTGCCGACATGCCGTGGCGCTCTCTACTTCAGCCCCTTCCTGGTGCCACGAGTCCGCATAACATCTACTGGTTGGAGGGGGGTGGAAGACGCCTCGACCCGGTTTCCACCCAGATCATCTCCGAAGCTCGAACAAACATTGGCTTCTCGATGGGCCACTACCTGGGTGAGCAATGGTCGACCAACGAAGAGTACTTCCAGGCAGCCATTCCTGTCCCGATCGCCGTCGACGCGCGTTGCGATGCCCCGCATAACATGGCTCATGTCGAAATCCGCTGCGGCCAGCCCTTCGGCCCCGAACAATTCCGGGCACGAGTCAACAAGGGATCGTGGGACGAGTCAGAGCCCGAGCTGACTTTCACGTCAACCGGTCCCCCCACATCACTGTGGACGACCGGAGTGTTGAATGTGCCGCTGCCATCCCCGGAGGGGTTCGCCATTTGGGTCTACTCGGAGGCAACCGAGGAGTTCCGGTGGAATAGAGCGATCAAGTGTTCAGCTGGCGACACGCTTGCAAGCCGACGAGCGGGCTTCCTCCCCGAGTGGTACAACCTGGCTCACAAGAGCTTAGCCGACCATCTGGCGCCCTCCCCACCGATGCAAGGCAAGGGCCAGCCATCGTCTGACGCGTTCGAACTCGCGATCGCTAATGCATGCTCTGCCGCAGGCCTGGCCGTCCTGTTCGGAGGCACACCTCTGGGTACGCCAGGCATCGACTTCATAGCCTTCAGCGAGACGACCCGACGCGCGTACCCCGTCAGCGCCACCATCTCCACTCGGGTAGCAGAGAAGACGCGGGAGTGGCTCCGTGTCCGCGCCTCGGTCCAGACTTCGCTCGCCCCACTCTGGGAGATCCGGCCGCTTGTTGTGTCCGCTTCGCCCAGGGCGGAGATCGCCCTGGCGGACCTGGCCTTCGCCCAAAGCGAAGGGGTGGCTGTGATCACGGCAGAGGGCTTGGTCGGCGTCGCCGCCGGTGGCGTTCCCGGCCTCGAGGCGTTCCGCGCCAGCCTGGATACTGCACCCTGAGTGCTGTCCTCCGCCCGCTCCCGCCTATATCGGCAACTGCCGCCCCACCCGTAGCGTGTCGAGGCAAGCGCCTCGACTAGAGCCTTGGTCTCCTCGCTGGGAGCGTGGTCGCAGCGCTCTTCGAGTGACGGGGCTGTGCAGGAACTCGTCAACGCCGTCGAGCCGTCCCGTGCGCGACCCCCTGGGCGTCGTCGAACTTGAGTGGCCGAGACCCCTGATTGCCGAGTACGGTGGGCAAGTAGACCAGAAGGTAGGTGATGTAAACGACATTGATGACACTGATGCTTGCGATCGCAGGTCCAGTGATGGCCAGAGCGTGCGAGGCGAACGGGAAGATCCAAGGAAGGGCTATGTCCGCCGCCATCCAAAGCTGAGCCCACCAAGGCCCAGAGGTGGAGAACCCCGTGTACCCGTTGAACTGCGTACCCGACACGACCACGAGCGTGATAGCCGGGACCATGGCCAGGCCCACCGACACCAGCCACAGCGCCATCTCCACTATCGGTGCGTACGTGGCATCTCGATACTTCCTGCCAAGGCTGTGGTGCGCCTGTGCCCACGACCCGAGATGCGAGTTGGCGAAGAAGAACTCCGACGTCAGCGCGAGCATGCCCACCAGGACCGTGAGGGCGGTGACCCAGAGTGACCACTGGATGCACCCTGGCCATTCGCGGCTTGTCAGTGAGGCAGCCACCACAGCGACACAGCTGCCCACAACCCAGCTTGGCCACCGCCAGGCTGCGCGCAAGACATAGGCACCAAGGCCGATGGGCCAGTTGTGGGCGTCGGCCCACCAGAAGTAGATGCGGTAGCTCTTCACTCCGAAGAAGAGTGGGAAGTGCGGCTTACCCCCATCAATGTCGCGGATTGCCTCGTAGTTAGCCCGCTCCGGACTGCTCTTATCAATCCGCCGGCGGCTGAGAAGCTCCCGATACGCTGGCCCCTTCCGAAACATCCAGATAGCTGCGGCTGACGCGTGGACGACATGAACGGCGGTGGCCAGCATCAGCGAGAAGATAAGGACGTCGATCCACCAGCTCATGGGCCGTTCCTCAGTCGCTTCGGATACTTTGTATGCACGATGGCCCTCACGGCACCCATCGCCCAGCTGATGATATTGACCAGAACTAACAGCGAGGACCTCACGATAAGAGCGACCCGGCCGTGGTTACCGGAGCCTGCTGTCACCTTCGGCTACCGCGCCACCACGTGCGGCGTCGAGCCCAGCGACTCCATGAGCGCCTCCGTCTCCTCGCTGGGCACGCGGTCGCACCTCTCCGACAGCTCGTGGGTCAGACGCCGGTAGAGCTCGCGCGCAGCCTCCTTCCGCCCGAGACGGTATTGCCACAGGATCTGCTTCTGGAAGAGGCGTTCCACCGGGTCCGGGTCGATGCTGAGCGCTTGGTCGAGGGTCTCGATGGCGGCATCCAGCTCACCGGCGTCGGCGTGGAACTGGGCCACGGTGCTGAGCGTGTCGATGGCCAGGCTCCGCACGTGCTCCTGGTCCTCCACCAGCCAGTTGTAGTCGGCGCCGGCGAAGGGCTCGCCCCGAATCCCGTGCGCGGCTCGGGTCAGGACGGCAAGCCGCTGCTCCGCATCGGCGCTCCGCTTGGCGGCGTCGCGGCCGGCGACGAGACGCCCGTAGTCCGACCCGATGACATCCGCGTTGAGACGGAACACACCCCCCACGCAGGGGATGGGGTCGATAGTGCGGTCGCCGAGCGCCTCGCGCAGCACCGGCCTGGTGCCGCGGGTTCCGCGGACAAAGCGACTCTTCCAGACCTGGTCTGGGCTCCCAGCGCCGAGTGCGTGGATTCCCTCCTCCTCGGTGAGCCCCCCGCGAACCGCGAGCAGCGCGAGGACCTGACGCCCGGCCTCAGGAAGAGCCCTGAGAACCTCCCGGCCGTCGACAAGCACGCGCACCCGCCCGTAGATGCGGATGTCTAGCCGCCGCACCTCCAAGTCCGGCGCGATCGTCACCATGGCGGCCGGCCCCGCCGTCGACGGCACGGGCACGTCGGCGGCGCGGTCGTCCGCGAGCTCTGCGTCGACCGCCTCCGGCAGGATCGCGAGCGACTCCTCCTCCGCGGCGGTGATCTCGGGCACGAGGTCAGGCCCGCGCCCGCCGGCGACGACGGTGAGCAACTCGGCCGCCTCGCCCGCGCTGAGGGTGTGCAGGGCCCGGGCACCGCTCAGCACCGCGGCGCTGATCGCATCCACGCCCCCGGTGGCATCAACCTCGATCTGGTCTCCCCAGGATGCGACGAGCGCTCCGACCACGACGACGGCGATGGCAAGACCCCGCGCGGAGTCGACAGCACTTCCGAGCCGCTCCAGCTGAGCAGGCCTGACGTCCTCGGCCCGAATGACCGCGAGAAGGGCGGGGAGAGGATCGGGGCTTCCAGCCCGCTGCCTCCACTCTGTGAGGTGATCACGCTCCAGGATCCCCCGCTGGTAGCGGATCTCGGCCTCCAGGCGATCGAGTAGGGAGTCGACGCTGAGACACACAAGCCCCGGGGTACCCTCCGGCGCCGGGACCAGCGCGGGGGGCGAGTCCTGACCGACGACGGCCTGGGCCATCTCCCAGGGATGGTGGGCCAGGAAGGAGACCACCATGGCGCGGGCGGCAGCCTCCGCCCCAGGCCCGGTGAGGATCACGCGGTGGAGCTGGTCGATCTCGACCACCGCGTCGCTGCCATCCCCTCCGCACCACCCGAGGACGATCCGTCCCGGGACGGCGCCCACCGCCTCCAGGCGCCCTTCCAGAGTCGTCACAGCCGCGGGCGCACCCTCGTCGCCATGGTCACGGGCGAAACCCCGCGCCGTGGCAACCGCAGCCCGGATCCGCCCGATACTGGGACGGCGGGCGAGGACGGCGACGCGCGACCCGCCCGGGTCCCCGGGCCGGCGCCGCCACCGCTCGTAGCGCTGGGCAGCGAGCAGCAGCCCGCAGATCGCGGCCGCCGTGAGAACCCCCACTGTTCCCCCCTCCGCCAGCGACACCGGTGCATCGACCGCCGGGTGCTCGGAGTGAGGTGGACCCGCCGCGGATGACGGCGGCAACGCCGGAGCCGGCGCCACCGCGGGCGCTGGGGTGGGCGCCGGTGTGGGGGTCGGGCTTGCCGTGGGCACCGGGGTGGGCGCGGAGACGGCCGGAGCAGCCGCTGACGACGGCGTTGGCACCGCCGACGCGGGAGCGGGAACCGTCGTCGTCGGAGTGGACACGGGGGCCGTTTCGACCACTCCCCCAGGTCCGGGGACCTCCAGGTCCCACCCCGGGAAGATCCAGTGAGGATCAGTGAAGACGCGGCCGTCGTCCTCGGTCTGCCCTTCGTTGGCTTCCCAGATGCGCGGCCACTCGGTCGGGTTCTGGTACTCCTCACCGGCGATCGCCCAGAGGGTGTCGCCAGGGACCACCGTCACCTCCTGCTCCGGAGCGGCCTGACCCGTGAGTGAGCCGACCACGCCCGCTGGAGTTGCCACCGGCGCCGGGGAGTCCGGCTGGAGCGCCCTGTGGTCGATCAGATCGGTGAGTGCGTCATGCGGCGCGGCGAGGACCGCGCTCTGCTGCACCGGCGCCAGGGCTGCGGCGAGGGACGCCGGGCGCGCCGGCGCGGCAGGCCGGCTCATCAGGGCGATGCCGAACATCACCACGCTGACCAACAGTGCGGCGAGTCTCTGGCCGGGGGCCACCCAGGGCCGGCGCCGCCCCCGCACTCCGCGCAGGGTGGCGACGAGCTCCACCGCCATGCCGAGCATGAGATAGGCCCAGAGGACCCATAGGGCACAGGCGAGGATGTGCAGCAGGACGCCGCCGTCGATCCCCTGCGTCTGGAAGGCCAGCGTGATCTGGCTCCAGCTCGGCAGCGTGTGGGGTAGCGGCCAGCCCACCAGGAGAACAAGCATCAGCGGTATCCCGGCGATGAGGAGGAGGAGGACCGCCACCCCCGCCAGGGTGGTCGCCGCCCCCGCGATCCGTCGCAGTACACCCATGGTCATGTCCCCTCGATCGCCGCGGCGGTGGCCGAGGCCGTCATCGTGAAGCTGTTGACACCGAAGAGACCGAGGAACACGGTGGGCACCTCGGCCGAGACGGTCACCGTCAACTGAGCGCCATCAATAGCGCTCGGCGTGCAGCTCACCAGTTCGTCGCCGGTCTGCTCGATGTACGCGGCGGCCGCGGTGCAGGCGCCCGCCACATCGACAGTGGGCGTGCCCCCTCCGTACACCGACGCCACATCGAGGACGTCGGCGCCGGCGCGGGCCGCCTCCTGGGCCTCACCGGAGGCGCGCAGGAATCCCTGGAGTGCACGGGCCCCATCCACCCCCAGCCCGATCGCCGCGATCATCGCGAGGAGCGCGCCCGCGATGAAGATGCTGATGGTGCCGCGCTGGAGGCGACGGAGGGTCGGGCTCACGTGCCCACGCTCCGGTACGGGTCGATGGGGGCGACCGAGCTCTCGGTCACCTGATTGTTGATGGGGAGGCCCAGCCCGCTGTTGGCGAAGTCGCAGGTGACCGTGACCGTGACCGTGCCGCCGGGTTGGAAGTTGGTGGTATCGACGGTGACGTCTGTCTCCGCGTTGAAGTTCACGCAGTCGGCGCCCGACTGCTGCAGGGCGGCGGTGACCATCGCCTGGGCCGCCGCGGGGGCCTCGGCGGGTCCCGGGGCGAGCGATGCTGCCCGGGCTCCGCTCACGGCAGCGTCGTCCACCAGAGCCTGAGCGCCGGAGAGCCTTCCCCCGGCCACGCCGAGCAGGAGCAGGAAGACCACCGCCGGGGCCACCAGCACCAGCTCGATGGCAACAGCTCCACGCGAGGTCACCGAGCCCGTCCGCACGGAGCGCGAACTGCGGTGCTCGCGCGTCGACGTCGCGCCGGTGCCCTCCCTGGCGCGCACCGGGCGGAGCGCGGGGTGGCCCCCGGGTCCGCTCATGGCAGTCGCTCGATCGGCCCGGCCGCCGACTTGCTGACGGGTAGCGAGAGGCCGGGAACCAACTGCAAGGCCGTGCCCGTCACAACCACCGTCACGGTCTGATGGACGAGGTCGACGGTGACCGACGTGCTTGGCGTCAGGAGCAGCTGATCCTGTGACGTGACGGTGGCATCGGCCGCCGCCTGCCCCGCCGCACCCGGGTCGGGGACGCCGTACGCGGTGGCCGCCTGCAACCCCTCGGTGGCGGCGGCCTCGGCCACCTGATCGGCGAACTCGAAGAGCGCGTACTGGATCACCGCCATGATCAGCAGCAGCACCACGGGCATGGCGATAGCGAGCTGAACCACGGTGACCCCCCGCTCCGCCCGACGCGGTCGCATCGCCCGCAGCCCCGCCATGCGCCGAAACCTCAGCAGCCGCTCAGCGCGTTGCTGGAGCTGGAGATCGTCGTGTCGTTGAGGCAGTTGGTCCGGCTGGTGACGAACGCCATGACGCCCACCACGATGACGGCGGTGATCACCAGGGCGGCCACCGCCCAGATGGCGACCTGGATCATCTCCACACCACGCTCGCCGACGCGACGTTGCGAGATCCGCCCCCTCGCGCCCCGTTGCGCTGCCTTCTGTCTGCTGAACCGCGCCATGTCGTCGCCTCCTTCTTCCCGTCGATTGACCCGCTACTTCAAGAGCGTGAGGAATGCCGGTGCCGCCAGAAACAGGGTGAAACCGACCAGCGGCAGGACGCTCACCGCCGCCATCCGCTCGCTGGCCACGTGCTCCTCAGCCTCGACCCGGATGAGCCGCCGACCGCGGAGGGTCTCGCTGAAGGTCTGGAGGGACTCGGCGATGCGCGCACCGTCCTGGCCGGCCAGCGCAACCCGAGCAGCCAGCTCCTCGAGGGTGTCGAGGCCGAGTTCCCCGCCGAGGCGGCCGAGCGCCTCCCACGGCCGCTCCTGACCAATTCGGGCCTCGCTGAGCGCGGCGCGGAGCTGCACGAATCCCCAGCTGTCCCCGGCTCTGGCGCCGTCCTGCAATGCCGCCTCGACGCCGCGGTTGGCGGTCAGCGACATCGCCATGGTCTGGACGAAGACGGTGAGGTCGTCGACCATCTCGCGGCGACGGGTGACCGCATTGCCGCGCACCACCAGGTCGGGGGCGATGAAGCCGCCCAGACCGAGGACCAGGGCGAGCCACAGCGGGATCACGATCGGGATGGCAATCGTTGTCTGGAGCACCCCGCCCGCCACGGCGACCACGGTCGCCAGCACCAGCGGCAGCGCCAGGCCCATCAGCCCGCTCGCCAGCTTCTCGGCGATGTGCCGCTCCGGGGTCTGACCGACCATGGCGAGGTCCTCGGGGGCGACCAGACCGCCCAGGAGGCGGAGGCCGAACGCTCCGGAGCGGCGCAGCAGCGCCCGCGCGAGCGGCGTCCCGGCCCGGACCAGGGCGCTGGGCTGAGCGGCCGGGCGCGCCGCGAGCGGCGGCGGTTCGGGAAGGAGGCGCAGCCGGGCCATGCCTTCGGCGAGGCTGGTCCGCGCCGGCATGGCGCTGAGGAGCAGCAGCCAGAGGCCGATGCCCAGGGTGATCGCGGAGAGGAGCCACGGGGTCATTGAGGTGGCTCCGGCGGCGCGAGCAGCCGGTGGGGGGCCCGGATCCGCGCCACCCGGTCCATCGCCCAGATCGAGAGGCCCATGATCCCGACCACCACCAGGAGGAGCAGTTGGCCGCCGGGGGTGCTGTACGGGGCCAGGTAGGTGCGGTCGACAAGGGCCAGCAGTAGGGCGATGGCGATGGTCAGCCCGATGATCATCCGACCGGTCCAGATCACCCCAGAGCGGCTGGCATCGACCCGACGCCGCAGGTCGACCTCGGCCCGGCCCCCCGCTGCCACCGACCGGAGCACCCGACCGAGCTGCTCGGACTCGCCGAGGCGGAAGGCCATCACCAGCTGATCGCAGATGGGGTCCGCCATCACCTCGGCAAAGGCCGCCAGCGCCTCCGACATGCTCACGCGGCCACCCAGCTCGGCGGCCAGGACCTCGGTCTCGCGCCGGACCGCTCGGGGTGCCACCTGGGCAGCGGCCCTGACCACCGCCTCCAGCCCCTGGCCGCTGCCCTCCAGCATGTCGGCCAGCAGCTCGATGAACTCGATCAGACCCACGGCGCGCTGCATGCGCAGCCGTTCCGCCTGGCGCCGGGTCACCATCTGGGGAAGCTGCCAGCCCGCGACGGCGCCGGCGAGCGCCAGCACCAGCCACTGCGTGGCGAGCCCAGCCACCGCGGCGCCGAGAACGGCCGCGGTGATCCGGAGCGCGATCTGCTCCGGCACCACCCGCCGCCGTGGCGCCGTTCGCGGCGCACCGGCACCGCGGAACGATGCGCACACCACCAGCAGACCGAGGCCGAGGCAGAGGCCGAGGGCCACGCCGAGCACGGTGGCGTCCATCACGCGTACCTCTCCTGGGCGCGGGCGTACCACGCCGAGTCGTCGTACCCGAAGCCAGCGAGGAGATCCCGCCGGCGATCGCTCAGGGGGTTGACCCACTCCCGCCCCTCCGGCCCAATGCGCATCAGCTCGCTGCGGGTCACGCTGCCGTCGCGCACGCCGGTCACCTCGATGATCGAGCTGATCAGCCGGCGCCGGTGTCCCTGGCGGTCGCGCCGGGCGGTGATCTGGATGACGAAGTCGATGGCGTCGGCGATCATGTGAGCGCTCGCCTCCATCGGGGTCCTCCCGGGCCCGCGCAGGGCCAGGGACTGGAAGCGGCTCAGTGCCTGGATCGGGCTGCGAGCGTGGATGGTGCTGATCGAGCCCGCCGCATCGCCAGCCCCAGTGGCGTCCAGCATCGGCTCCACCTCCTCGGGCCGGCGGACCTCCCCCACGATGAGCACCCCCGGGGCCATGCGGAGCGCGGCTTCGAAGAGCTCGCCGGCGGGGATGCGACCGCGGCCCTCGACGTTGGCCTGGCGCGCCTGCATCGCGACGCAGTTGGGATGGGCGTCGACGTCACGGTCGAGGTGGAGTTCGAAGGTGTCCTCGACGGTCACGATGCGCACCTCGGGAGGGATGCACGAGGCGAGAGCAAGGGCGGTGGTGGTCTTGCCCGCGCCGGTCGCCCCGGAGATCACGACCGTCTGGCGGCCGGCGATGGCAGCCCGAAGCAGTTCGGCCCCCCGCGGATCGATCACCTGTGTCCGAATCAGGTCGTCGAGGGTCAGGTTGAGAAGGCGGTGGAGACGGATGGTCACGGTGGGCCGTCGCACCACCTCGCGCACGGCGTGGAGGCGGCTCCCATCGCGCAGGGTCAGGTCGAGGATGGGTTGGGCGGTGTCCCATCTCCGCTCCTGGATGCTCTCCCGCGCCGCCAGGCGCTGGATCAGGGTGATGAGTTCCTCGTCGGACTCCGCGACCGGCGACGCCACCCGCTGCATCCCCTTGGACCGCGACTCGACCCAGACGCTGTCGAAGCCGTTCAGGTACACGTTCTCGACGTCCGGGTCGGCCAGCAGGGGCTCGAGGTCACCCAGGCCGAAGAGGCGTCGGAGCACGATCGCGCGGATCTGTCGCTCCTCCTCACGGTTGAAGGGGTGGCGGCCAGCGGCCACCTGACGCAGGTTCTCGGCGGCCACCCACTCGTCGAGGAGCTGTCCCGCCCGCTCCTGGACCTTCTTCTCGCTGAGCCCGCCCTCGGCGGCCCTCTGCTCGGCGCGCAGCCGTGGGTCGACGTACTCGTATGCCGTGCGGCCGATGTCGCGGATGAGCGGCATCAGGTTCCCTCCGCGAGCGGCACCGGACCACTCGGCTGGGGTGAGAGCTGTGCCGGCGACGCAGCCGCGATCGCAGGCAGCCGGGCCGCGAGCGCGTCGGCCACCCCGCGCGCCGCGCGTAGCAGCGCGAGGCTCCGGCCGGGAATGCCCCGGCCACCGCCCGATAGCAGCGCGGCACCGGCCGGATCGAATGGGAGGGTGCCGATCACCGGGATTTCGAGGGCGGCGGCGATCTCCTTGGAAGAGTACGAGCCCCGCTGAGAGAGCAGAACGAGCACCTGCACCCGGAGCGCGTGCAGTGACGGCAGCCAAGCGTGGAGATGCTGGACCTCCTCCAGGGTGGGCCGGGCCACCACCACGACCAGCCCCCCGCGCTGGATCAGTCGCGCAATCGGTGTCCGCTCCCGAGCGCTCCAGCTCTCCAGGCGGCCGCAGTCGGCGATGACGTCGCAGCCCGCATGAGCGAGGATCGAGAGGTCCTCGGCGAGGCGGTCGAGCGGAACCCGCATCTCCTCGGGCGACGTAGGGGCCACCACCACCTGGAGGCCGCCGCGGAGCTGCTGAGCGTGCTCGAGAAGGGGGCTCCGGTCGGCCGCGGCCGCGACGTCGGGCACGCGCTCCAGCGCCACCGTGAGACTGACCACGCCCCGGGTGACCTCGAGGCCGAAGCGTGCGGCCAGGTCACCGCCCGCCGGATCGCACTCGACGACGATGGGTGTGGGGCGCTCCTGCGGCCAGACCGCCCCCAGGGCGCAGGCCGCGGTGGTGACACCGGGGGCACCCTTGACGCTGCACAGCGGCAGCAGCGCCACTCTGTCAGCTCCCCCCGCCGGAGACGAGCAGCAGGACCACGTTGCCGCTCGCTGCCGCGGGCGCCAGCGCCGTCGCCTGGTCGGACGGCAGCTGCAGGGAGATGACGCCGTCCTCATCGTCGACGGCCACGACGGTCGCGTCGACGGGGCCGCTCCCGAGCGGTGCCGATGAGGACGTCGACGCCGACAGGGTCTGGTCGTCGATCACCTCGACGTCATCGCCGGCGGCGATGCTCGGGGGGTACGAGCCGAGCTTGGCGTTGACCGCCATGACGCTCTCGCCGGCGGGCAGCTGGACGGGACCGAGCTCGGCCACCACGAGCGGCGTGCCGCTATACAGGGTGGTCGCCGCCGGACGACCGACGACCGCGTCCTCCTCCGCGGAGTCGATGACGGTGAGGCCGCCCATGTCCTCGGAGACGTTCACCACCTCGAGGTCGCCGGCGGTGATGACCTGGCCCGCCGCCACCGTCTGGGACATCACCAGGATGCCGTGCTCACCGCTCACCGAATGGATGAGGGCACCCACGCCCACCACCGAGGCGAGCACCAGCACCAGGCCGACGACGAGGAGTGAGGGACGCGGCCGCCAGGGACGCGGCGCGATCCGGGCGGCTGTCCGCCCACGCGGTGTGTCGGTGAGGGGGGTGGGGAGCATTCCGGCTAACCCGTGGTGATCACGCTGGCGATCTGCTGCACGGTGATCTGTTCGGTCACCGTCGGACCGGGGACCAGCCCGAGGTCACCACCAAGGCCACCTGCGCCCTGGGAGGTCCAGGTGGCGCCGTAATAGACGGTGGCGGACAGCGTGTACGTGCCGGTGGCCGCGTAGGCGTAGGTGCAGGCGTCGGCGGGTGGGGTCGTCCCGTATGAGGAGTCGTACGGGACCCCCTGGCCGGAGCAGGTGACGCTCCCGCCGTCACCGGTCCGCCAGACCACCTCCTCAGGGACGGCCACCACAGTCGCCGAGACGGTCCCAGCGGTCGCCGTCGCAGTGAAGGTCTTCCAGGCGCCGGGATTCAGGTAGAGGTAGGTGGGGAGGTTCACCACCGCGGGCGCTCCCAGCGGTGGTGAAGTGCCGACGTCAGGTGGGTTCCACGCAACCTGCGAGACGGCCCACAGCCCAAGCACGTTGTCCGCTGTTGGGGGCGTGGGCAGCGTGCCCACCGCGAAGACGCCCACCACCGTGGGGTCGGGGCACAAGACGACACCCATCGAGGTGTACGGTGCGGTCCCCAGGACGATCACGCCATGGCCCCCCATCCAGGCCACGACGGCGTTGTATTCGGCGTCGCTGAGCCAGGTCCACTCTGACTGCGGCGGCGCCGTCGCGCCATAGATGCCGATCGTCGAGCTGCCCCCCTCTTTCCAGGTGCAGTCACCGGCACTCCCGCCGCTGGGGGCAGGGGTCGACGTGGTGCCTCCCGCTCCGCACCCGGGCCCGCTTGGGTCTGAGCTGCAGCTGGCGGTGGGCGTGGGCGTGGGCTGCGTTTCCGCGTAGGCGGCCGACGGTGGGGCTGGTGAGCCGGGGATAGCGAGGAGGAGGCTGCCGGCGAGGACCAGGAGCGCGGCGGCGGCAGAGGGCTTCAGTACCCGGTGCAATTCCCGTACTCCAAGCTGGCGACGGAGGACGCCATCCACTTGCCCGAGACGAGCGTGAAGGTGATCCGTTCGCCGTCTCCTCCGCCACTCGGCCAGTCGGGCTGGCTCGGGACGGCGTCGGGGGTGCCCCCGTTGGTCGATCTGTAGTACTCGAAGGCCACATCCCAAAGGCAGTCGGAGACGACAGCCGTGGTCCCGGTGTTGGAGGTGACCCGCGGGTGCTGCGGCGTGAGCGTGCCCTGCACGATGATCCCCTGCGCGTCGAACTGGATGAACTCGCTCTGCCACTGCTGGAGCAGCGGGTTGACCATCGTCGCCGAGAGCGCCGGCAGGTTCCACGCCCCAGGGCTCGAGGTGGCCGCGTTAGCCTGGTCGACTGCAGCGAAATAGGCCTGGTAGGCGGCGAGGACGGCGGCGTCGCTCGCGTCGGGGGTGGGCGACGCAGTCGGCGTGGCAGAGGGGGTAGACGTGGGCGTCTGCTTTGGAGTGGCTCGGGCCGACGACCCGCAACCGGTGGCTATCACCAGGCTCGCCAGTGCCAGGGAGACCAGCATCAGGCGGGCCTTACCTCTGGCGAGCAGGCGCTCGCCGGGGCACGACGCAAGTCTCTTCCGCGTGCTCACGCGAGGGCCTCCCTGTCCGTGTGACGCGTGACACCCGGGGCAGTCGGTCCCGGTGCGCGACATGCTGGCATGGCGGATAGACCGGATGCAAGCGATTGAGCGGAATGAGCCACCAGTGCACCCGGAATGTGCCGCGAGGGGAGCGCGAACGACTCATGAGGGCGACCCGTGGCCGCACCTCGGCCAGCCCGTCTAGGGCGCGACCCTCCGGGTGTTCGTAGCCGCCTCCGGCCTCCATCGCCGTGCAGGGCAGACTCCTCCCTTTGCACCAAGCGCGTGAAGCCGCGGCCCTCCCCTGTAGGCTCGCGATCCCTTCGGCGCGCGATGGTGCCACAGCCGAAGCGGCACTTGCAACCGCAGAGCCGGGGCGGGTCGGCGACCCAGCCTGCCTGAACCCCTCTGCAAATCGGGCACGAGGAAACCACACGGCAACGATACACACCGTTGTGGTGGTTATACAACCGTGTCGTACCCGCCCGCGACACCCCTGCTGCCGCTCCGCGGGCAAGCGTCGCGGAGCCACTCTCGACTCTAGCTGCCACGCGCCGGGCGGTTCCCGTGAGCGATGAGGCGCGTCGTGGCTATGATGCGCATAATCGCCTCATGATCTACCGACTGCCCGAGTTGGATGACGCGGTCCGCCGCCAGCTCGCCGATCTCGCCTCGGTCCGCCACGAGCTGGCCCACCAATTGCGTGACGCCTCCGGCTGGACGGGAACCCTGCGCCGGGTGGCATGGTCAGAGGCGATCCGGTCGTCGACGGCCATCGAGGGGTTCAACACCACGCCGGAGGAGGCCCTGGCCATCGTCGAGAGGGGCGAGCGTCGGCACACCGATGCCGACACGGTGGCGGCGATTGACGGCTACCGGCGGGCGATGGACAAGGTGCTCGTGTTGGCGGCCAGCCCGGACTTCGACTGGCGCCGCAGCGACCTCCTGGTCCTCCATGCCGACGTCGCGCAGGGCGTGGCCCGGGCCCGACCGGGCCGGTTCCGCGACCACGCCGTTCACCTCTCCGACGGGCAGGGCCATATCGTCTTCGAACCGCCGCCGGCAGCTGAGGTGGCTGGGCTCACCGGTGAGATGTGCGCGTGGCTCCGCAGCGACGACGCGGCCGCAACGCCCCCGGTGGTGCGGGCCGCGATGGCCCATCTTCACGTCGCGGTGATCCACCCGTGGGTCGATGGCAACGGGCGGATGGCCCGCATCGTCCATTTCCTGGTGCTGGCCCGCGAGGGCGAGCTGGCCGCCCCCTTCGCTTCCATCGAGGGTCTCCTGGGGCGCCACACGCAGGCCTACTACGCGGCGCTAGCAGGCGCATCCCCCGGCGGGAAATACGACCCAGTGACGGGGGATGCGAGACCCTGGCTGCGCTTTGCTGTGAGGGCCCATCTGCTCCAGGCGCTTGAGCACCAGCGGACCCTTGCGGAGGCTGGCGGCCGCTTTCGGTTGTGCACGCGCCTGGCCACGGAGGCCGGCCTTCCGGAGCGAGCCGCCTCCGCCCTCGACCAAGCCCTGTTAGGCCTGCCCTCTCGGAACGACGCCTACCGCGTCGAGCACGGCGTGTCGCGGCCGACGGCTACCCGTGATCTCGTCACTTTGGAGCGGCGCGGGCTTCTGCAGAGCCGCGGCCAGGGGCGAGCCGTCGAGTACGTGGCGGCCGACGCTCTCGTCGAAGCCTGGGCCGAGGCTCGCGGCACCCCCGCCCTGAGTGACATCGATCGCCGCATCCAGGAACTCGCCGTCGGCCTGGGCACCATCACGTGACGGGGGCGACCCGGCCCGCGTTGCGGAGCGGCTGCCTCCGGCGGTGGCACCCGCCGCAGGACGCGCCGCCCCCGTCCCCGGCTCACCCCCTCCCCTGAGTCTCGACCCGCAGAGACATCCCCACGGCGTAAGAGCCCCCAAGGCGATGGACAACGGGGAGCGCGAGCGGCGCAGCCAACAGCTCGCCCGCGAGGCCGACCAGGTCCGGTACCAGTCGAGAGTCTCGCGCTTGACTCTTCTGTGGTCTCTTCGCGCCAAACGCTGCCATCATGCTCCACGCTTCGTGAATGAAAACCCACACGCGGGGTGCATCAAGCAGGTAGGCTTCTGGGCTGAGTTGAACGGTGCGGTTCGGAGGCAGGTTGGCAATGCGGTCAGTCAGGGCGACGACTCGACCCGCATCCCCAGCCAATCGTCCCGCACTGGCGTCTGCATTCTTCGTACGCGTGGACTGGACCGCACTCGTGATGACTAAGCGGCCGCGCTATCCCGGCGGAGAGCTTCGATGCCGCTAACGCTGTCGCAGCTCGAACGTCATCTGTTCGCAGCTGCCGATATCCTCCGCGGCAAAATGGATGCCTCTGAATTCAAGGAGTACATCTTCGGGATGCTTTTCCTGAAGCGATGCTCAGACGTGTTCGCGGAACGTTGGCAGGGGATCGTCGATCGCGAAGAGGACAGAGGGCGGACACGAGAGGAAGCAGAGAAGCGTGCCAATCATCAGGCTTTCTACGCCGACACGTTCTTCGTTCCCGTGGTAGCCCGCTGGGACTACATCCGAGATGAACTCCATCACAGCGTCGGCGATGGCTTGAACAAGGCTCTTGCCAGCCTTGAAGACACGAACACTAGCCTTGACGGTGTACTCGCACACATCGACTTTAACCGGAAGGTCGGGCAGTCGAGAATGTCTGATCAGAAGCTGAGGGACCTCATCGATCACTTCTCGAAGCATCGCTTGCGCAACGATGACTTCGAGTTCCCGGACCTGCTCGGTGCGGCCTACGAGTACCTGATCCGCGACTTCGCGGATTCAGCCGGAAAGAAGGGCGGTGAATTCTACACGCCGAGATCAGTGGTACGGATGATGGTCCGCCTCGCCGCTCCGGAAGAGGGGATGCGCGTCTACGACCCTTGCTCCGGATCCGGGGGCATGCTGATCCTGTCGAAGGAGTACCTCGACGAACGGGGTCTAAACCCAAAGAACTTGAGGCTCTATGGACAGGAGTCAAACGGCGGCGTGTGGTCGATCTCGAAGATGAACATGCTCTTACACGGAATCCCGGACGCCGACATCCGAAACGAGGACACTCTGGCGAAGCCGCAGCATCTCGAGGAGGGGGAGCTGATGCGCTTCGACCGTGTGATCACGAACCCGCCATTCAGCCAGAACTACACCAAGAACGGCATCCCCTTCTCGGAACGATTCCGCTTCGGTTTCTGTCCGGAGAGCGGAAAGAAGGCCGACCTCATGTTCGTGCAGCACATGCTGGCGGTTCTGCGCCCCGGCGGCATGGTCGTGACCGTCATGCCCCACGGGGTTCTCTTCCGCGGCGGTGTCGAGAAGCAGATCCGGACGGGCATCCTCGATGAAGACATGCTCGAGGCGGTCATCGGCCTACCTCCCAATCTCTTCTACGGCACAGGCATCCCCGCATGCATTCTTGTCCTTCGGTCACCCAAAGCGAAGGCCCGCGAGCGCCGCGGCAAGGTTCTCTTCATCAACGCCGATCGGGAATACCACGAAGGACGCACGCAGAACGAACTCTTGCCGGAGAACGTAGAGAGAATCGTTCGCGCCTTCGGCGCGTTCGAAACCATCCCGATGTTCGCTCAAGTGGTCTCGAGAGACAGCTTCATTGCCAATAACGACAATCTGAACATCCGACGATACGCAGACAACACGCCCCCACCAGAGCCTGAAGACGTACGGGCCCACCTGCTTGGCGGTGTGCCAAGAGAAGAGGTGGACGCGAGGGCGGACCTCTTTGCCGCAAGCGGGCTTAACCAAGCATTACTCCTCACAGATCGAGACGCCAGTTACTTTGACTTCGTGTCGGACCTCACGGAGCGTTCGCAATTGAGAGCCGTAATCATTGGGACTGATGGTGTTGCCTCGACGCAAGTCAAACTCGCGGAGGCGGTTCGTTCCTGGTGGTCGGAACAACGCGATGGTATCGGCCAACTCGCGTCGGGGAGACAGTTGATGAGACTCCGTTCCGATCTGTTGGAAAGCTTCCAACGCGTGCTACTGCCGTTTAGCGTCTTAGATGCGTTCGAAGCTAGTGGTGTAATCGCTAGTTGGTGGGGGGCATGCCAGAACGATCTGAGGACGATCAGTGCGCGAGGCTTCGTTGGACTCGTGGAAGCCTGGGAGACCAGCATTGTGACCGCGCTGGAGGATAAGACGGACAAGTCGAGCCCGATCGAGCACAAGCTAGTGCGCCGCATGCTGCCCGAGTTTGTGGAGATCGTGGGCGGACTTGAGGCAAGGAAGGCCGAGTTAGAGGCAGCTCTGAAAGCCGCCGCGGATGAGGACGAAGACGGCGCGGAACAACTGCCGGCAGAGCTCTCTGACGAGGAAGTCAAGGCAACCAAGAAGAAGCGGGCTGTAGTCGTACGACAGATCACTAGCCTTAAGAAGGAGTTCGTTGCGCGGCTCAGGGAGGCGCGGATGGCTCTAGACGGAGCGTCGGCTCAGGATCTCGTGCTCGGTATTCTAGGCGCGGAACTGGCAACGATTCTCGACGGGTATGTAGATAGGCGAACCAACGCAACTGTGGCTGCCTTCGAGTCATGGTGGGACAAGTACCATGTCACACTAGGGAGCCTTGAGGACGAGCGTGAGTTGCAAGCTCGGAAGGTGCGCGGCTACCTAACAGAGCTCGGCTATGGGTAACCGAATCCTCGAGCGCTACTTCCCCCGACTCCCAGATGGCTGGATTGAGATGCACATCGGAGATGCCCTTGAGGAAGTAGATTATCCGATCAAGATGCGTGACTCAGAGGTTTACCATCTTGTAAGTATCCGCCGCCGGAGTGGCGGGATGTTCCTCAGAGAGTCACTCCCCGGGAGCAAGATACTTACCAAGACGCTTCGCGAGGTCGTACCGGGAACATTTGTTATCGCGAGAATGCAGGTGGTGCACGGAGCGACGGCGTTGGCCACGACCGAGTTTGCTGGGTGCGCCATATCGAAGAGCTACAGTACCTTCACGGGCACGCGCCGGTGCACGGCCAGGTACTTCTCTTGGCTGGCGAAGCTTCCGTTCATGTACGCGTACTTCCTCGACTCGAGCCAAGGGGTTGTCATTGAGAAGATGACGTTTGACCAAGAGCGATGGCTGTCGCTTCCGATCTACCTCCCACCTGTGTCCGAGCAGCGGCGGATCACGGAGATCCTGGACACAGTAGACAAAGCCATTCGCGTCGCAGAGCAGCTGATCGTGAAGGCCGACCTGGTTAGGCAGGGCGTGCTTCATGACCTGCTGAGCCGTGGCATCGGTGGGGCACGGACGCTCCGCGATGGTGCCGGCCCTGGCGAGTTCGTCGCCTCAGCCCTCGGCCCCATCCCCGCTTCCTGGTCAACCAGCCTTCTTGAATCGCTAGCTCGGATTTCGTCGGGCACGACGCCACCCAGGGAACAGTCGCGTTACTGGGCGGGTGGGACCATTCCGTGGGTCAAGACTGGCGAGGTCGCATTCACTACAATCACCGGCACTGCCGAACACGTGACCGCGAGCGCCCTAAGAGAAACTAGCCTGCGCCTTCTGCCAGCTGAAACGTTGCTAGTGGCCATGTACGGTGAGGGGGTGACTCGTGGGCGATGCGCTCTGCTCGGGACGCCCGCGACTACCAATCAGGCCTGTGCCGCGCTTGAGGTCAATCGCTCTCATTTGAGCCCGCGTTTCCTTTACCACTACCTGCAATCCAACTACGACAGAGTAAGAGATCTCGGGCAAGGCTCTCACCAGACCAACCTCAGCTGCGCATTGCTTGGGAAGCTGGAGATAGTAGTACCGCCGCTCTACGAGCAGGAGGCGATCGCGGCAACTCTTGACGGCATCGATAATCGCATACAAGCGGAGAGAGACGGCCTGGCGAAATTGACACGTTTGAGGCTGGGTCTTATGGAGGCTCTTCTTACGGGTCGGGTGCGCGTCAGGGCCCGGCTCGAAGGTGAGGCCGCATGACCCACGGACCCGAGTACGTGGAGGTCGAGAAGCCCTTCCTGGATCAACTGGCGCTCATGCACTGGGAGATCATCGAAGGCGACACCGAGCTGCCGTCTGCGACCGGCCGAGAGACGTTCCGTGAAGTACTGCTAAAGGATCGTGTTCGCGATGCACTTAGGCGAATCAACCTGCGTGAAGGAGAGCCCTGGTTGGATGACGGGCGCATCTCTCAGGCGGTGAGCGCGCTTGAGAGGATCGGCGCGGCGCACCTCATGGAGGCCAACCAAGAGGCCTCGCACTTACTCCTGAATGGGCTACCCGTCGAGGGGCTATCGGACTGGGATCAGGGGCGAGTGCGCACGGTGCATAGCATCGACTGGGAGCACGCGGGGAACAATGTCTTCACGGCGATCAACCAGTTCCGAGTGGATTGTCCTGGAGGCTTCGCAAAAGGCTTCATCACTCCGGACATCGTGCTGTTCATTAATGGGATTCCGATCGTCGTGGTCGAATGCAAGAGCCCGGGCATCGCAGAGCCAATGGCCGCGGCCATCGACCAGCTACGAAGGTACTCGAATAGGAGGAAATACGCCGGCGAGGTCGATGAGGACGAGGGCGTGGAGCGGCTCTTCCATACCAACCAATTCCTAGTGGCAACGAGTTTCGACGAGGCCCGCGTAGGAACCATCAGCGCTGACGCGAAGCACTACCTGGAGTGGAAGGATACGGCACCCGTCCCGCTCTCGGATGTTGCTAAGGAGCTGGGCCGTGCCCACCTCTCCAGCCAAAACAGGCTCGTGGCCGGGATGCTGCAGTCGGCTCATCTCCTCGACATCATCCGGCACTTCTCGCTGTTTCAGCAAGAAGCGGGGCAAACAATCAAGATCGTCTGCCGTTACCAGCAGTTCCGCGCTGTAGGGAGAGCCATCGAGAGGCTTCTCCACGGGAAGACACGCAAGGAGGATGGCGAGCACGACCGCAGAGGCGGAATCATCTGGCACACCCAGGGTTCAGGCAAGAGCCTCAGCATGGTGTTCCTGGTCAGGAAGATGCGGTCCATTCCCGAACTCCGACGTTTCAAGATTGTCATCGTGACGGATCGCAACGACCTACAGAAGCAGCTATCGGATACCGCGGTGCTCACTGGCGAAACCGTGAAAGTCGCGAAGCGGATGCGCCAAGTGAAGGCTCTGTTGTCGGAGCGGGGGCCGGGTGTTGTTTTCGCCATGGTACAGAAGTATGGCAGTGTGCAACGCGGTGATACTGATACTGCAGTCTCAAAAGCTTTACCGCAACTGAACGATGATGAGGCGATCCTGGTCCTGGTCGACGAAGCACATCGCTCGCACCAGAGCACCTTGCATGCCAACCTTCTGGCGGCACTCCCTAACGCGGCGCGTATCGGGTTCACGGGAACGCCCATCATTATGGGGGAGAAGAAGCGCACTCACGAGATCTTCGGGGAGTTCATCGACCGTTACACCATCAAGCAGTCCGAGGAGGACGGTGCCACCGTCCCGATTCTCTACGAAGGTCGCACGGCGAAGGGGGCGGTGAGCGACGGCAGAGACCTGGACCAGTTCTTCGAAGACATGTTCGACGAGATGACACCCGACGAGCTGGAGGCGGCGAAACGCAGGTATGCGACCAAGGGTCACGTTCTCGAGGCTGAGAAGCTCATTGAAGCGAAAGCTCGCGACATCATACGGCACTACGTGGAGTTCATCTTGCCCAACGGGCTGAAGGCCCAGGTGGTGGCCTACAGCCGGCTGGGCGCAGTCCGCTATTACGATGCTCTGCGATCCGCCCGGGACGAGCTAGTGGCGACCGCGAATGCGCTGGACGACGCTACGAAGGGGTGGGACGACGAGGCGCTTGCGACGAAGCCCCGGAGCCTGGCATCCGCGGTGCGCGCGTGGCGTCAGATCGAGCTGCTGGAGAAGCTGGAGTTTGCGCCGGTGATCTCGCCAGAGAACAACGACGATCCCAGATGGCACGAGTGGACGGACGCTGCGAGGATCGAGGAGCGAATCAAGCGGTTCAAGAGACCGCTCAGGCATCGCGAACCCGCCAAGGGTGATCCGTTGGCGTTTCTGTTGGTCAAGTCGATGCTCATTACGGGTTTCGACGCACCGGTCGAAGGCGTCATGTACTTGGACCGCCCGATCAGGGAGGCCGAACTCCTCCAAGCCATCGCCCGTGTGAACCGACCCGAAGAACGCAAAGAGGCGGGGATCGTTGTCGATTACTACGGCGTAGCCAGGCACCTGAAAGAGGCGCTCGCCGCTTACAGCGCGGACGATGTCGAGGGCGTCCTTCACAGTCTCAAGGATGAGATCCCCAAGCTGCGAGACCGGCGCGAACGCTGTCTAGACCTCTTCACCAGTCGAGGGGTCGCGGATCTGAGTGATACGGAAGCGTGCGTTGACTTACTGAAGGATCGCCGCCTGCGGGCCGAGTTCACGGTCAAGCTGAGGGAGTTTCTCGACACACTCGATCTCGTGCTGCCCCGCCCGGAGGCACTACCCTTCGTCAGAGACGCGAAGACGCTAGGGTTCATTTATGCTCGGGCGGGCAACCGATACCGCGAGGGGGTGCCGCTGCTCGGCAAGTCGCTCGGTGGTAAGGTGCGGCGGCTCATCGACGAGCACATCATCTCTTTGGGCATCGACCCTAAGATCGCGCCGATCTCGATCACCGATGGGCGGTTTGCCAGTCACGTGGAAGTCCAACCGTCGCCACGTGCTAAGGCATCCGAGATGGAGCACGCGATCCGCAGCCACATTCGCCAGCACTTGCAAGAGGACCCGGTCCACTACACTAGCCTGTCGGAGAGGCTCGAGGAAATCCTCCGATTGTTCGGTGAATCGTGGGAGCAGCTCGTGATCGCCCTGGAGGGGTTCCTTCCCGCGGTCAGGGCTGGTCGCCAAGAGACGGACTACGGCCTGGACCCAAGTACACAGGCCCCGTTCTTCGCGGTGCTCAAGGAGGAGCGCGAGAAGCAAGGGCCGGTGCCTGCTTCGGACGGTGCCTGGCTTGCGCGGCTAACGATTCAACTTGTCGCGCAAATAGGGCACGAATCAGCTGTGGTGGGATTCTGGTCTAACCCATATGCGCAGGAGGTTCTTCGCGGGCTGATCTTCGAGTTTCTCGACGGATACGAGGTGATAGAGCTTGATCGCGCGGAACCGGTTGCGGATCGTCTCATGGAATTGGCCAGGGCGAATCAAAGTAGGTTGTGAGCGAATGGACGTGGTCACGGTTGACGATCTGGAGCTCGAGCTCCGAGGGAGTCCACGACGGCGAAGTTTGCAAGTCACCGTGGATCGTGGTGGCGAGCTGCTTGTGTTCGCGCCAACGGGCTGCGAGGCCAGAGTGATTGAGCAATTCGTCCGCGCCAAGCGGCTCTGGATTTACCGGGAACTGGAACGGAAGAAACAGCTCCTGCCCCTTGCTCAGACCAAGGAGTATGCGAGCGGAGAGGGTTTCCTGTACCTAGGCCGAACTCACCGCGTGATTCTTGTGGATGACCAGAGCGTCCCGTTGAAGTTGGACGAAGGTCGTTTCAAGTTGCTGCGATCGGCCGCAGGAGACGGACGCGAACATATGGTGGCTTGGTACATCGCGCACGCTCAGCCATGGCTAGCTACGAGAGTTGAGCGTGTCAGTTGCCGTGTGGGATCTGCGCCGAGGAGGATCGTCGTTCGCGACCTGGGGTTCCGCTGGGGATCGTGTGGGAAGGACGGAACCGTGTACTTCAATTGGAGGAGCATACTCTTGCCGCCACATGCGATCGATTACGTGATTGCTCACGAGTTGCTTCATTTGAGGGAGACACGGCATTCACGGAACTTCTGGCGTGGCATGGAGCGTGCGATGCCCGACTTCCGTAGTCGGAAGGAGTGGCTCGCCGAGAACGGACACATGGTAGGAATGTGATCCCGATTCTGGACCAAGGAAGTCGCTTTCACTGGCGCTCCTAGAGAGCGACGATCTTGACGATCCTGTCAGTTGAGAGTAGGGCGCGGTCCCAACCCGCTCCTCCTGGGTCGATTGAGTAGACGCCGACGTTACTGTTGATTGCATCCTCCTATGTTGCTTGCGCGCGTGACCGGGTGGTACGCGTCCGGCGCGTCCCTAGTACGCTAGTCCGTAGCACTGCGCGAGGGGATCCACATTGGCCCGTACCCGTCCCCGAGCGCGTCCGTCGAGCGCAGTCGGGACGAGCGCGTATTCCTCGCTGACGCGAAGGGAGGGTGACTGACTCTGCGCATTCGTCAGTCTAGGGACGACGAGCCCCTGCCTACGACTCCGTAGTGGATTTGCGGGGGACAGTCCGTGACCCGTTGACGGCGGAGTAGCTAAGATTCCAAACGCCTGTTTGTTAGCTACCAAAGCGGTTGCCCAGGAACCCTTGTAGGAGGTGGAAATATGGCCGAGCCGCTGAGCGGAGCCAGATGGCGTCGAATCGACTTCCACCTTCACTCGCCAGGCGTGGACAGCTTCTCCTCGCCTAGCGGCATGAACCACGACTCGGCAGAGGATCGAGCGAAGTTCGCGGACGACTACGCTGACCGGCTGGCTACCGAGGAAATCGAGGTAGCGGCTCTCACAGACTACAACGGTATCCGCGAGCCCTGGTTCACTGATCTCCGGGCATCCTGCGAGAAGCGGGGCATTCTGCTCCTTCCCGGTGTCGAACTCTCACTAAGCGAGGGAAAGGGGATACACGTACTCGCCATCCTGCCGGCAGGGACCGACTCGAGGGAGGTCAACGAGTGCCTAAGATCGATGGACAAGCTCGCCGGGAGGAATCTCATTGAGGGCCGGGTCCATCAAGAGATTGACCTCCGCGATCATCTGACCATAGCTCTGCGCGCCTTCCGTGACCGGTTCGGCTGTCTACTTATTCCAGCGCACTGTGAAGAAGACAAAGGGATCATCAAACACCTTGGAGCCAAGCGCGCCGCAGAGCTTATCCAAGAAGTTGGCGTTGACGCCCTTGAGCATGCCGGCTCCCCTCGCGCGAAACTGGAGAGCACTGGCGTCATCACAACTGAAGCGCTCGACAACTTAGCGTTCGCAGAATTCAGCGACCCTAAGAACCTACAAGAGGTTGGCGGAAAACGCGTGCCCGATGGTGGTCCTCGTGGCACCTGGCTCAAGTTGAGCGCGATCGACCTTGATGCGATTCGTCTCGCCCTTCATGATCCACGAACAAGGCTCACCACGCGCCAACCCCTGAGCCCGAACCACGCGCGCGTTGTGAGGACAGAGGTGAAGGGCTCCGGTTTCCTCGGGAATATGGACATCTGGTGGAACGAGGATCTCAACACGCTGGTCGGCGGCCGGGGTACTGGGAAGTCCGCGATTCTGGAAACTATGAGATACGCACTGGACTTGCCGCCGTACAGTGATCCAGATTACCGACGCGACACCGTCAGGACCGCGCTCGGAAGCGGCGGGGAAGTGAGTTTGCTCGTAGAGCGACCCGGCGAAACGAAGGGCAAGCGCTACCGGATACGGCGCGTGCTCGGGCAGGCACCAGAGGTGTTCGATGCAGATAGCGCAGAACCACTAGGTGTACGGCCGCGGGAAGTGTTTGGCCCGAATGCGGAGCCAGTGGTTCTCTTGCAGCGGGAGATCCAGGAAGTCAGTCGCGATAATGCGTTTCGCCTACAACTCTTGGACGTTCTTGTGGGCAACGCTGTGGCAGAAGCGGCCAGTACCGTCAAGGGGACGATTCGCGACGTGGAGCAGAATGCCGGGAAGTTACGGGATGCCGATCTGCGCTTTGCGGAGAAGGCTGAACTGGAGGAGAAGCGCCGCAGCATCAACACCGAGCTCCAGTTCTACGAAACGCAGGGGATCACCGCGAAACTCGCAAGGTTCACGACGCTCCAGCAGGACGATGCTCGGCTCATTCGGGCGAGGACGCTCGTCCGGGATGAAGCACAAGGTGCCTGGTCCGGGGCGATCAGCGACTTGCTAGCAAGAATCGACGAGGTAGACGCGGGCCTCGCGTCCGCAGGAAGTTCGGAGGCGAAGCGCCTCCTTCGGGCCCGCACGTCCCTCCAGGCACTGCGCGAGTCGGTTGTTCAGGCCGAAAGTGCCATAGCCACCGCATTCTCCACGGCGGGAAAGTCGTTGAGTGAGATCGAGGGCGAATGGCGGGACGTCCTCGTCCCGCTTCAGGAGGAGCTGCGTCGTCTACAACAGGAGATAGGAGGGAGACTCGACTCTGATCGCTACCTTGAGCTGGAGCGAGAGCGAGTTGCTCTTGAGCCTAAACTGAAACGGTCGGAGGCGGCGGGGCTGGCGGTGGCTGAGCTGCAAGGGCAGCGATCGAGACTCCTGCGTCGGCTATCCGAGGAGCGGTTGGCGGAGAATCGGTTGCGTCGTGAGACCGCTGATGCCGTGAATGTTGGCCTCGCCGGCAAACTGCGAATTGCGGTCGTGTACAAGGGGCAGAAGAGGGCGTGGCGTAGCGAGCTGACGGACTTCTTCAAGGGGTCGAAGCTCCCCGGCGACGTAATCGACCGCTTGGCTCAGCCTGAAGCAAGCGATGGCGCGCAGATTGCGGCAGCGGCGATGAAGGGTGTCGACGATCTATCTTCCGCGTTCGGGTTAACGGGTGCGTCAGCTGAACGCATATGCCGTTGGCTTCTCGATGACCACTCAATCCGGTTACGGCGGCTGGAACTACTGTCGCCTGCTGACGCCGTTGACGTTGAGCTGGTAGTCGATGGGAAGGAGCAAGCGCTAGAGACGTTGTCGATTGGACAACGAGCGACTGCTATTCTTCTTCTGCTCTTCGCGTTGGAGGGGCGTTTGCTCATTCTTGATCAACCGGAGGACGATCTGGACAACCGCTTTGTGTATGAGGACATTGTCACGCTCTTACGGGACCAGAAGGGCCTGACGGTGCCGAGTCGACGGCGGCAGGTCATTGCGGCCACTCACAATCCCAATATCCCTGTACTGGGAGATGCGGAGGAGGTTCTGGTGCTCGCCGCGAAGGACGGCAGAGCTGAGGTGCTGACGCGAGCGTCAATAGATGACGCGACGGTCCGTCACCATGTGAGGACGATCCTTGAGGGTGGCCAGGCGGCGTTTCGGCGTAGGGCCGAGAAGTATGGAGGGGTGGCGTAGGCTGCGAGATTATGGAGAGCCGTTACTAAGGCCGTAAACAGATGATTCGAAACGCACTTGACGATAGCCGGCGCCTGCCTAAACCCAGGCGGCCGCGTAGTCCGTTCTGGCGGAAGCGGACTGAGTGCATCTGGGGTTGCGGGTGCCCTCCGGGTTGGGCTGAGACGCCTCCGAGCCAAGAGGATGCAATACCGGAGTGGATTGTGCAACGTTATAGACCCGGCCGAACGTTACGCGTCGTTTGGCTGGAGGGCAGGGGGCACGAGAAGACCGCCCTTTCTGAGCGAAGGGAGAACCGAGGGAACCTTCGGATCAGTGTGGGCTCGGTGTGCACCGGGTGCAACAACCGATGGATGAGCGCGCTTCAGAAGGAAGCTGAGCCCTTTCTCACGCCGATGCTCGATGGTGAAACTCGGCCCCTTTCCCACGAGGCCCAGCGGATCGTCGCCGCTTGGGTGATGATGACATGCATCACCCTTCAGGATGCGAATGAGAAGGCGATCATTCCTGAGGAGCATGCCCACGCTCTCTACCCCGGTACTCATAACGGACGGCTTCGGCGGCCTCCGATGCAGGTCACAATCGCGCTTGGGCATTACTCGGGATCACTCAAAGGCACTAGTCTCTTCATCTCACAACCCGTCATCGAGGCTGGAGCTGAGCAGGGAGAAGCACCCACCGCCGATTCCACAGAATTCAGAATTCGCTTCCGCTACTGGGCGGTACTCCGCATCGGGCCGTTAATCTGCTATGTATTTGGACACCTCCTTCCCGACTGGTGGCTCGGAAACGCCAATGTGCAGCTCGAGCCGGCGCATGGGGTGGTCCGCATCTGGCACCTCAGCCAGCCGACCAGTTGGCCGCCTGCGCTTCCGCTGGATGATGAACTCTTTGAGCGGAGCATTTTCGCGCTCTGGTCCTTGCGCTGGCCGCCCGAGCGACCCGCTCTCATCCAGCAGGGTGCGGAAAGTCTCATCTGGCGCCCGGGGCAGCCGTGAGCGGTGCGCGTGGGACGCTACCACGAGGACCCGTACGCCCCCTGATTGCTTCTGGGCGCTCGCTGGATCTCCGGAGCAAGTGCTGACCACGGCACGCATTCCGAAGCAAATGCACCACTCAAGTTCAATGCTGCCTATGTGAACGACGAAAGTCGAAGGCGCTTGCTTTGGGAGCATCTGTCCTGCTCAGCGACGCCGCGCAGAGCCCGACTGTGGGACTTCTGGCTAAGAGGCGGCCGTTGCAACGTGGCCCCGCCTAGCGCTGCGCCGTGCAGAGGGTACCGCGGCTTCGGGGCTATCGATCTTGTCGTCGAGCGGGGGAAGCTACCTCTCCTGCTCGGCGACGAGCGATCTCATCAGGGCGTCGTGGGCGTCGTCCATAGTCAGGTTCGCGTAGACCTGGTTGATCATGGTCAGGCTCTCGTGGCCCACGATTCGGGAGAGGACGATTGGGTTCGTCCCCGTGCGGAGCTGCCAGGTGATGAAGCTGTGCCGGAAGAGGTGGGGGTAGACCCGCTTGCGGATGCCGCAGTCCTCCGCCAGGCCGTGGATCATCTGCTGGACGCCGGACTCCCTGAGTGCCTCGTACTCGCCGCTGGCGGCGCGCCGCTTGAGGCCGAGGAAGAGCCGGCCGCTCGGCGACTCGCGCCGGATCCGCTGGGCGTAGCGCTCGAGGCGTCGGGCGAGGGTGGGGGAGACGGGCACGAGCCGCTCCCGGCCGCCCTTGCCCTGGACCCGGAGGTAGTACTTGTTGCGGTCCATCCGGAGGTCGTCGGGGGTGAGCTTGATCAGCTCCCCGAGGCGGATGCCGGAGTCGCCGAGGAGGCGGACGATGAGCTTGTCACGCTCGTTGCCGGCCCGCTCCTCCATGGTCCGAATCTCCTCCCGGCTGAGCACGTCCAAGACGCGGCGGTCGAGCCGTGGCCTCTGGGCCCTGGCGGTCACCGCCTCACCCTCCTTCGCCGCCCAGGCCAGGAAGGTGTTGATCGCGCGCACGTAGCTGTGGACGGTCGGCTTGGCCAGAGGCCTGCCCGAGCGGGAGCGGGTGCCGTCGAGGAGCCCGGCGGTGAGCTCGTCGAGCCGCCGGCTGGTGAGCTGCGCGGCCTCGGTGACGCCGGCGTCGGCGCAGAAGGGGAGGAGGACGTCCTCCAGGGCGTCGGCGTAGATCTGTCTGGTCTTGGCGGACCGGCCGGCGCCGCGGACAGCCTGCAGGTAGTCGGCGATCAGACGGGCCAGAGGCGGTGTCTCCCCGCCCGGCACGAGGCTCAGGTTTGCCATGCTCTGAACGTACCATCACTACAGGTGGTTTGTCGACAAACCTCCTGGTTTACAGCAGCCGCACCCCCCGTTTGTTACACGCTCAGGAGGGGTCTAGGAGGTCTCCCGGAGAGGAGGCGGCCGCTGCATCTGAATTCAGATCGGCTCAGGTGGTGCCCCCTGCAGGACTCGAACCTGCCACCGGCCGCTTAGAAGGCGGCTGCTCTATCCATCTGAGCTAAGGGGGCGCCGGGCTCCAGTGTAGATCGGGGTCCGCCACCCGGCCGGTGGGGCCGCCCGCCCGGCGCCCGTATAATCACCGGGCGCGC